>Ga0214921_10002896_pt1 | contig 27087 bp, 24 predicted proteins | sample LL1505_MetaG_FD_177992 | JGI IMG/M metagenome (GOLD analysis project Ga0214921, IMG submission 177992) | Freshwater microbial communities from Lake Lanier, Atlanta, Georgia, United States - LL-1505 | ecosystem: Environmental > Aquatic > Freshwater > Lake | place: USA: Georgia | collected... | reverse complement strand
AATAGCAGTTATTAGATTACGAAAACCCAAAGTGGAACAACCTAAACCGAAAGATGTCAAAAAGATAAAATACAAACAATATGTGGGAATAGATCCAGGTGTTAGGTCATTGCAAACATCATGTAATGATACTGGTAAAGTAATTGAAACCACAACACCAAGTTATAGAAATGATTGTAAAATGAAATATGCATGTAGAAAAAGAGAAATGTGGTATAAGGGCTGGGAACATTATGAAATGTGGCGTAATATACCCAGTTTCAAAACAACAAATTTACAAAAAATGCAGGATTATTTCAAATATGTATATCCACACTTGAATACCATTTTTCAATTTCATCTTTATAAAAACTTTCGTGGATTATCTTTTCAGTCGTATTGTCGTGGTAAGGCAACTATGTATAAAATATGTAAAAGTATCGTAGAAGATAAGAAAACATTAGTAGGATTTGGTGATTTTTCACAGCAACGCGGATTGGTAAAAAAACATCCAACAGCACCTATACAAAAATTCAAACATGAATTAAGAAAATATTGTGATGTTATTGAAATAGATGAATGGGGAACAAGTAAAACATGTAATTTATGTAAAAGTCCAATAGAGTTATACAAAAATAAAGTAATAAGAAAGAAAAAAGATGGAACATATACAAAAGCAAGAATATCTCAAATCAATAGTGTAATCCGTTGTAAACTCAACGAGTGTAAATTATGCTGTATGGATAGAGATATTAACGCTTCTAAAAACATTCTATATTTACTGCAATTACAAAAAGCAGGAAAAAGAAGACCAGAATGTTTTAGTCCAAAGAATATGAACGATTGTGATACTCCTTTAGAGGAAGATAAACATATCGTGGCGTGAAATCCGCAATTACCTTTTGTTTATTTTTTCGTCTATAATGGGCGTTTTAAATGTGCAAAGGTGTAATGCGTTGGGTTGAAAGATACAAAAATGAAGGGAATGATAATATTCATTACATAAAACCAGTTGTTTATAAAGTCAAAAAAGAATATGTTAAGTTTTTAGTTGATGAAATAAATAAAAATAAAACAATATAAAAAATATGAAAAAATAACCTTTATTGTGCAACAAAGAGTATACATTTTCATAAAAAAATAACACCATGTATAGTTAGCACCAAGAAGGCTGATGCAAATGTAGAAATTATTGTTTTGGAAAGTTCAATAAAAATTGATCATAAAATATTGAACATGAGGTTCTACTGTATGAAATTTTTCAAATAGTGTATTATTTTTTTCCACATAATTCCTTTTGGGAAAATTATACAAAAATGTATATATGGATAATGCATATGTAATAGAAGGAATTAATATATAAATAATTTTCATTTTCATTGTGATGTGATATTATATAAAAAATATATATAATATCAATTTTATAGGTTTTATAATAACGGATAACTAGCTTCCATCAAAATACCACATTGTCCCTTGCCATCATTATATTGTGGACCGCGACCTAATTTTATATATCCATTTAATCCCCATGTAGTTCCCCATGAATTTTTTACTAAATAATAGTCTTTACCATTTTCACTTCCATAGCCAACGGCTAATACACCATGATCTAGATTTGTTCCACATGAACCTGTAAATACACCTGATTTGTATAATTGAAAATCTTTTTGATCGGCTTCTATGGATACAGAAACCGGTTGTTTTGCAAGTGCAGTCATCAAACTATCATCGCTTTCCAAAACATCTTTATAAGATACAATATTACTGTTTTTTATATTGGAACATTTCGTTTCACAAAAACCACTTTTTCCATTTCCGGAAATATATGGATAATCACTTTCTTGACATAACCCATTATTCTTCATAATCCATGCAAATGCATTATCCATTAATCCGCCATTGCATCCATGGTCTCTCCCACCATTTTTCAAATTATCACAATCCACCAATTGTTGTTCTGAAAAAGACACCATTTTACCATATTTTATTCCATAAGCACCTTCTAAAGCACCAATTGTTGAAAATGCCCAACAAGAACCACATTGACCTTGATCCTTAACCGGTGTTACATAACCCGCATCAACCCAGTTGATCGAATCAGGAATAGATATATTTACAAATTCAAACTCACGCAATCTATCACTAAAATTATTGAACAATCCTTTATTTTTCATGACATAATTAATAAAATCAAATTCATCCATACCAGAAAATTGATTATGTCCTAATGTGTATGAACGATTATCAGTATTTATCTTTTTTATATATAATTCATTCACAATCCACTTTTTAAGTATATCATAAAAATGATCTTCATTTTTAAATTGAATATTATATGTATCTATCCAATTTTCAAATGGCAATAAATATTTTTTGTTTTCATTATTTATATTTTTTTCATAATATAAAGATAATTCACAGTTCACAAATATATTTGCAATACATACTAAAAAAGGTAAGAAAAACATTGCCTATTTATATAACAACACATATTTTTATACCATTTGAATGCGTATTTTCTTTTTTATTTTGTACTCATCTTCAAATACAAATATTTTGAATTTATGTTTTGAATAATTGTCAAAATCTATATATGTTTTCATACGATTCAATAATTTTAATTCTTCTAAATACACCATATAAACAATCGCACCGTCATTTTTTTTTAATTTATCAAATATAATACCATCATATACACTATCTATTATATTATCTTTATTGCACATATATAATATTTGACAATCTGTCTGTATTTTGCGAATTGAACGCATTGACGCATTTACATAATCTAGTTTATATAGCCAGTCTTTCATAAATATATCAGCATCATTAGAAATATTCCTAATCATATTTAAATGTTTTGTCATCCATATTTGATTAATTAAATCAACTAACCTTCGAATAGGGCTTGTAATATGAACATAATTTTTTGTTTTCATAAATTCATGTTCTAATATTTGTTCATTATTATATATTACATACTGACCATTCGTATTTGACCAATTTTTAATTACTCGCTGTGTGGTTTCATTCAAATGAGAAATATCTTTTTGAAAAAGTGGATCAATTGAATGTATATAATTTGCCAACCGAAAAATACCAATATTATTTTGTTCCATATAATTTCCACACTCTATATTCATTTTTACCATCCAATAAGAAATCACATCATGGCTATCTATTATAGAAGGATCTAATTTATTTGTAATAGATAATAATAATGAGTAATCTTTGTTTTTATAAATCAAATCCGGATCTTCGTAATAATAATTTTTATTTACCTTTATAATGGCATTTTTATATTCAATAGAATAAATATGTCCATTATCATCTATTATGACATCCATTACAAATGCAAAGCGATGATTACCTTGTTGCAGACTACAAAGATTATCAGAAAGAACTGTTGGTAACATTGGTCTTTTTCTATCTGGTAAATAAATAGTAGATACTCGTGAACTAAATGATTTCCATAGTGCCAGTGTTTCTAACCAAAAGTATACATTTGCAATATATATGGAAATTTTGTATTTATTATTTTGTTCTATGTTTTTTATTTGGTTTATTTGCTTTATTTGTTCTATAGAAAATGCATCATCAAAATCCGTGCTTCCAATGGGATCAATAGTAAAAATATTATGAATATATCGCCTATCATCTATTTGAAAATTGTCATTTTTCAATATTTGATCAATATACTCTGCCTGAGTTTTTTTCTGCAATTGTTCTCGCGTTTTTTTTGTAAAATCTGTTAATGAAATATGCAAGCTTTTACAATGAAGTTGATATTCGTAAAATATATCTAGAATACCTACATCACCTAATGTTTCTAATAATATACCATGAGGATGTTTATCCGTCCAATTATCAAATTTAAATAAAACATATTTATTACTATATACTTTGGAAAAATGGATAGGAATCTCATAAGGAACCAAAAAAGCAGGTAAATGTTTATCGTCTGGAATACATTTATACAAAAGTCTTTTTTTATTGATTGTACGACCAAATGTCTTATTATTTTCAAGCATAAGTATACCAGCAATAGGTATACCTGTTCGTATATGTGAAAATGCTAATTCAAAAATACCATTATCATATGTAAATACATCTTTAGTAAATAAATTATGATAAATTGGATTAATATTCATTAATTGGTTCTCTTCATTTGGTATTATATCGTCGTTTGTATCATCATCCACAAATGCAAAACTTGAATAATTACGATCGTGTATCAATATTTTATATCTCAACATATATTTTGTTTTATAAATAGTTATCTATATTATTATCAAAATATTTCTATATTGTTTATATAGAAACATATAAATGAGACACAAATTAGATACATTAGAATGGATCTTATCGGGTTCTCTCATTATTGCATTGATATGCAGTGTAATTATATGTTATCAAGTATATTTTGTAAAAAATAATCATTATAAAAAATTATTTTCTACTTGGCAAATGCCAATGATTTTTGCCATTTTGGCAGATTTATATTTTATGAGATAATATCATAAACAAAATAAATATTATTTATGATATACATCTATAAAAGGTTCTCAAATGGTAAAACAAATTTACAAAAAAAGATTTTACAAAAAAAATACAAACATTGAAAATAAACTTCCAGACTCTCTATCTACATCCACTTTTTTGATAATAGTAGAATCACCATCAAAATGCAAAAAAATAGAAGAATATTTGGGTTCTCAATATACTTGTATTTCATCAAAAGGGCATATAAGGTATATAAAGGATGGTTTAAAATCTATAGATACTAAAAATGAATATACTATTACATATGATATTATTGAAGAAAAGCGAGAACATGTTATTTGGATGAGTGAAATAATATCAAGGTTCTCGAAAAACAATATTATTTTGGCAACAGATGATGATCGAGAAGGAGAATCAATTGCATGGCATATTTGTATGATATTTGAACTAGATATAAATACAACAAAAAGAATTATATTTCATGAAATAACACAACCAGCAATTAAAACTGCAATTGAACATCCTGTAAATATAAATATGAATATTGTACATGCGCAAATTGCTCGCCAAGTACTTGATATGTTGGTTGGATTTAAAATATCACCTGTATTGTGGAAACATCTATATAGAAGTAAAGAAAATGGTTTGTCTGCAGGTAGATGTCAAACACCAGCTCTCAAAATTGTTCATGACAATGAAATAGAATCCAAAAAAATGATGACTACATACAAATACAAGGTTTCTGGATGTTTTTTCCAAAAAAAAATTTTGTTTCATTTATCACAAGAATTTGAGAACGATAGTGAAGTTCTCCATTTTTTAGAGGAATCAAAAGGATTTTCACATAATTTATCAATTGGTTCTCAAAAAGAGTCTATAAAATCACCACCCAAACCATTCAATACATCTAGTTTATTACAAAAAACTTCTAGTCTTTTTAGCATTAGTCCCAAAGAAGTAATGTCTATTTGTCAACAATTGTATCAAGATGGATTTATAACATATATGAGAACCGAATCGCAAAAATACAGTAGTGACTTTATAAAAAAAGCATGTGAATATATTACAACCAAATTTGCAAAGGCAGAATATATAGGAAATACTGATGAAATAGAAAATAAAGAATCAAACAATCCGCATGAAGCAATACGAGTTACAAATATACAAATTTCTACAATAGAAACAGAAAATTCGAGAACATTATCGGTTTACAAACTTATTTGGAGAAATTCGGTAGAAAGTTGTATGTCTAGTGCAAAATATTATAATACTCCAATAACATTGACAGCACCATTGGATTTACATTATAAATATACCATTGAAGTACCTATTTTTCTAGGATTTATGAAATTCACTGAAGAATCAAAAACAGTCCCTCATGATATTCAAAATACAGGGTCTGCATTATTATTATATTTGAAAAGTTCTAAACAAACAAATATTCCATATAGTTCAATAAAAACAACAATTGCGGAACATGGAAAACATTCTCATTATACAGAGGCGTCTTTAATAAAAAAATTGGAAGATTTAGGTATAGGAAGACCATCTACATTTGCCATGATTGTGGATACGAATATTGAAAGAGGATATATCAAAAAAACAGATATAGAAGGTACTATTATAAAAACAGCAGAATACACTTTAGAAAACGGTGAAATTAAAAAAGAAGAAAAAGAAAAATTATTTGGTAAAGAAAGTAATAAACTTATTATTCAACCACTTGGAATAGTTGTAAGTAATTTTTTATACAAACATTTTTACAATATTTTTTCATATGATTATACGACAAAAATGGAAGAAAAATTGGATGAAATATCTTTAGGTAGAGGATATATTTGGTACAAAATTTGCGACATATGCAATATTGAAATTACAGAACTATTAAAACCAATAGATAAAATAGGAAAGCAAGTGATTGATATACAAGATACAGATTATAAGCTTGTTTTTGAAAAATATGGACCAGTATTGCGAAGAGTAGAAAATGATACATATGAATATAAAAAAATAAGAACGGATATTCATATTGATTTAGATAAATTACAAAAGGGCGAATATCATATAAGCGAATTGATAGAAGAAAAAAAAGAGAGAATTATTGGTCAAGTAGATGGTAAAGATATATTCGTAAAAAACGGACCATACGGTGAGTATATTGAATATGGTGATAAAAGAGAAAATATAGCGTCATTTTATGTATATGCAACAGATGAAGAATTATTACAAAAAATAAAAGAAAGAATAGGTTCTCAAAAAACCGATATAAAAATAATAAGAGTATTAAGAGATGATTTATCTATAAGAAATGGTAAATTCGGTGCATATATATATTACAAAACAACAAAAATGACCAATCCCAAATTTTTGAATATTCAAAAATTTAAAGAATCCTATAGAAATTGCAGCCTTGAAATTTTATTAAAATGGATAAAAGATACATACAACATATAATTATATGTACTTATATTATAATATACAATGAATGCACCACAAGTAGTTTCAAATTCAATTAATACATTATCAGTAATAAAAGTAACAGATTTTTTTCCAGTAGTATTTAGATATATTGTTTTAGTAGCACTGCTATTCATAATATTTTTCTTTTTCAAAAGAAAATCAATCAGATTTATATTATTTATTGTTATATTTATCATTAATTTTTTTACATTTGTATTTTTATATAGGGATCTAATCGCTACAAATTTAGTATCAGATATATTTCATCCAACCATGTCATTCAATTTACAAAACAGTAAAAGCGTATTTATAAAAATATTTGTTGGAACAATATTTTTAACTCTTTTGTTGCAAGTTTCATCAATTGCAATAATGTTAGTTGTTTTTGATTATGGAAAGAGATTTACACATAATTTTTATAGTGCAAATATGACTTCACCAAATGTAAAAATTGTAGATGAGTATCTAGTATGGTTACGCAGATATTTTATCATAGTAGGTGTATTATCATACATATTGGCAATATCATATACAAAAAATGAAAGGATAAGAAATTTGTTAATAAATATAGGATGTTTACTTCCTGTTGGATTTTTACTGGGTTCTTCAATATATGGTACAGTACTTGCCGTTAAATTTTTAAATGTAAAAAAACATCATAGAGCATTATATAAATAATGCGGAGAATACATATAAATATAAACTAATAAATTTTTATAATAGTATAGAATTATGAAATTTTATGAAACAACAACTGATGAATATATAACATCAATTGAAAAATATAATTTACATAGTGAATTGATAAATATATACAAAAATAATTTTCCTAAAAATATTTTCCATTTTGAAAATATGATTGTATATGGTCCAATTGGATCCGGAAAATATTCACAAATGCTATATTTTTTGAAAAAATATAGTCCAAGTGAATTGAAATATGAAAAAAAAATGACAATACAGAGTGAAAAACAAAACTATACATTTCATATAAGTGATATTCATTATGAAATAGATATGTCATTTTTGGGTTGCAATTCAAAAAATTTGTGGCATGATATTTTTTTTCAAATAGTGGATATTATATCTGTAAAACAAGACAAAATTGGTATTATTGTATGTAAAAATTTCCATATGATTCATAATGAACTATTAGATATTTTCTATAGTTACATACAGCAATATAATTCATCTTTTATGAATATACAAGTTAATTTTATATTGTTAACAGAGCATATTAGTTTTATACCATCTAATATACTGAATGCATGCAAAATTTTTAATATTAAAAAACCAATGAAACAGCAATTTATTGAAATGTACAAACCTACAAAAAAAACATCATTCCCTCCTGATAATTTCACAAAAAAAATAGCAAATAAGATAATTACAGAACATCAGCGGGAAATCGTAAACGCTATTGATACAAATACAATTGTGAATATCAAAGAAATAAATTCGTTTTCTTTAATAAAAAAAGTAGATGAAATCCCAAAAGATATTTTCAATATTGTATGTGATCAAATTATAAACGATATTTCATTATGTAAAAATATAAATTTTACGAATTTTCGAGATTCATTATACGATATTTTAATATATAATTTGGATGTCATAGAGTGTATATGGTATATTATAACGCACTTTATAATAAATGAAAAATTGGAAAAGAATGATATATCTGATATAATGCAGAAAACATATATATTTTTGAAATATTTTAACAATAATTATAGACCAATATACCACTTAGAAAGTATTATGTTTTATATAATAACGAAAATAAACAAATATGGAAGATAAAATGACAAGGGAAAAAGCAATTTCTATATTACATATACAAGAAGCGGATATAGATGAGGAAATAATCAAAAAATCATATAGAAAAATGGCATTGAAATATCATCCTGATAAAAATAATAGCAAAGAAGCCCAAGAAAAATTTATTACAATACAAGAAGCCTATGATTTTTTGAAAGGTTCTCAAAATATAGAGAAAAACGATTATTATAGTTTGTTGCAGGCATTTTTAGATTCGTTATTTGAAGGTCAAATAAACACAATCGTTGTGTTTGAGATTGTCCGTAAAATAATGAATATTTGCGAAGACAAATCTATAGAATTATTAAAAAAAATAGACAAATATTTGTTAAAAAAAATATATGATATGATGGTTTTGTATAAAGATATTCTGCATTTTTCAACTGATTTTTTAGAAAAAATATATGATATTATAAAAATAAAATTTGATAATGATGAACGAATCATTATTCATCCAGTATTAGACGATTTATTTGAAAATAATTTGTATAAATTGACAATTGATTCAAAATTATATATAGTACCGTTATGGCACCACCATTTAATTTATGAAAATGAAAAAATAAATGAAAATGGTGAAATAGAAATAGCAGAAATATATGTGGATTGTTACCCTATTTTACCGGATAATGTATTTATTGATGAGCAAAATAATATACATGTCTATATTGATACTACTATTGTAGATGTTTGGAAGAATGAAACAATTGATTTTTTGTTAGGTTCTCGGGCTTTCTCTTTTAAACGAGAAAATTTAAATATCAAAAAGAGTCAGACAACTATATTTTACAATGAAGGGATTCCAGTTGTAAATACTACAGATATATATGATATCCATAAAAAAAGTGATATTATGGTACATATTTCAATTCTATAAATCATAAAAAATTATTTTTATGATTTATTATACTATTTATTTTTTTATACTATTTATTTTTTATTTGATTCTATTATTTATTATAAATGTTGTATATTTAATTTGTTTATCATTTATGCAGCGACTTTCTTCTTGATAACCTTCTTTACTACCTTAGGTCCTTCGCTTACTTGAACTTCTGGTTCATTTTTTACTTGCGGCTTTTGTGGTTCCGCAGTTTCATCATCACTATCTTCTACAGAAGTATCAATCGGCGCCTTGACTGGTGCTGGAATGTCATCTACATCTGGATCTTCCAATTCAACTTCTTGCGTTTCTATCATTGATTTATCGTTATCTGATAACCTAATTTGACATTTTCCACGAATTGTCTCACTTTCTTTTGGTTTTACAACTGCCTGTATTAGTTTCCATGTAAGACCCCATCCCTTTCCACCAATCCATACACCAGTACATTGAATAGTGCAAGCAACTTTACTCATCTTTGGAACAAAATCGGTAGGAGTTAATGATGTATCTTCACAAGGATAAATGGTATTGTAATTCGTATCATACAACTCGACATCCCATTTTTCATTATAACATGGAACCTTGACATTGAATGATGGAGCTCTTGTCATATCAGGTAATTTGGAGACCTTGTCTTTTGGATATTTCAAAAATGGAAAGAAACTGTCTTCAACAAGCTCTTTAGATTTCTTTTTTCCAAACCATAATTCACTATTTTCAACAGCATCTTCAATAATTCTTTCTTGAAACTTAATCATCCTTTCAAGAAAATCTTCAGAGCTTTTTGTTTTATATTCTGGATTGGGAAAATTTAAAGACATTTTATATTTACCATCTGAGTGCCCTTGTTCATCACAAAAATCTGCGATTCCCCAAGTCATTAATAGTGGTGTATTCAAATGTAATGAGCGCTTTGTTTGTTCACTAATCAACATGATTGATTTACCACCTTTGTCATTCACCTTTGGTGCCATGTATTTATGACTTAATGGATTCCAATCAGTGTATTCAATAACTTTTTTAGTAGAAGAGTTTGTGTTTGAGTTTGCGAAAGAAGACATTTTAATATTATACTGATGCTATATGATAATATAATTTATATATTATATTATCTTTAAATCAATTTTATGAAATATTTTTTATAAAAAACAAGATCTGTTCTCTAAGCAATTATCATGTAATAAATAATATATTTTTTATTATATAAATATATAGATATTTTTATTACTATATTATATAAGATGTTGTCAAAACCAATGTATATTCAAGAAGAAAATATGATAAATAAATTTGTAAACGATACTGAAAAAGATAATTTAAAGAAAGAAAAAAAAGAAAAGAAAGAAGAGGATTTTTCTACCATGTTATTTTTCCATGAATATGGGAAAAAAAATATTGTTCTCAACGACTACAAATTAGTAGAATTAAAACAAATTGCAAAACAAAATAAATTACGTATTTCTGGTTCCAAATCAACAATGATAGATAGAATTCATGAATATTTCACTAAGGGTATTATGTCTTCAAAAATACAATCTATATTTAGAGGTTATATTGTAAGAAAGTCATTCAAAATGCGTGGTGAAGGATTTATGAATAGGAAACTATGTGTAAATCACAATGATTTTTATTCTTTAGAACCATTAGATGAAATTCCTTTTGAATATTTTTTTACATTTAAATCGAATGACGATAAATTTAATTTCGGCTGTAACATTGTATCCTTATTACATTTAGTGAAAAATAAATCTTCTGTTAAAAACCCATATAATCGTGAAACCTTGAAAATAGAAATTATACATTCAATCATTCAAACATATAGTTTGATAAAACTAATATTTGGAACACCAATAGATGCACCAGATATAAATATAAATTCCATAATAGCAATACATAATAATATAAATAATAATATATTAATTCGTGAATCTATACGACGACCAAATAATAATACATTCATAAATAATGAAATCATAATGGAAAGAACCAATAAATTAAATACAATGAGAGCCAAACCTATGAATATTAGAATACAAGAATTATTTATGGAAATTGATCAATTAGGTAATTATACAAACTATCATTGGTTTGCAGATTTAGAAAGAAGAGACTATTTAAGATTATATAGAATATTGCATGATATTTGGTCATTTAGAGGACATTTATCACGAGAAATGAAATATAAAATATGTATTTTAGAAGATCCTTTTCATGAAGTTGCGCGAGAAAGAGCCTATTTACATGATGCTTCAGTTATGGTTATTAAAGAAATATGTTTGAAAATATTTGAAAATATGGTATATTGTGGAATTGATGACGAATATAGAAAAATTGGAACCTTACATGCATTATCTGCATTAACAATTGTTTCTGAAAATGCTAGAAATTCTATGCCTTGGTTATATGAATCTATATATTAGTTATGAAAAATAATATCATATATACACATTTATTGTGTCTATATAATATATTTATATTATATATATATGAATATGGAAAAATCCATACCTGTAACACCTGTTGCACAAGCATCTCCTGTGATCGTTGATGAAAATGAAAAGAAATTAACAGAACAACCTGAATATACATCCTCTTCTGAAAATACTATAGAAACAGAACCAAATATTGAAATAGTCACTTCAAATGATTCTATGCAAACAATTGAAACAGACCAATCGGGACAAACAGACCAATCTGGACAAACAGACCAATCTGGACAAACAGACCAAATGGAACAATATTCAGAAGACACCCCTCTAGTGGATGAAACATCAACAGACAAAATTGATAATGCAGCTATACCTGTTGCTACTGCAGCAGCTACCGAAAATACGAATGAAGTACCTGATTATACAAAAAATAAAACAAAAAAATATTATAATGATATAATTATTCATGCAAGAAATTTGAAGAAAAGATTTACTAGCAAACGCAAATCAATGTCGACATGGGATGAAAATGACAAACAAAAATGGAGAAATGAATTGTCAGATTCGTTAATTGGGATTGTAAAACATTATAAAAATAGAAATACATATAAACAACATCATATCCAATTAAGATCCTTACGAAATTCAATGAATCACTATTTGAATTATATGGAAGGATCAAGAAAGCATATGCAAAATAACAAAACAAAAAAGAAGACAACCTCAAAACAAATACCAAAAAATAAAATGTAAAAATAAGTGGAAACAAAAAAAATAAAAACAAAAAATAAAAAGAAATCAAATACTTTAGGAAATTTTATTTTTGTAACCTTGAAACTCGTGTTACAAGTTTTATAAAAAATATATATTTGCGTTAAAATACTTAAAAAAGAAGCTCTATAGTAGTATATAATCATAAGATGGTTAGAGCTGCTAATAAAACTTCCGCCGAAAAAGCCCCTGTTGAACCTGTTACCGAAAAGCCAAAAGTCAAGAAGACCAAGGCAGTTAAAGAGACTGTCGCTGTTGTTGAGGTCGCACCTGTTGTTGCACCTGTTGATGGTGAATCGGTTGATTCTTCCCTTTCTCTTACTTACAAACTTTCTGATTTTGGAGAGAAGATCAACCAAATGACCACTTTACTTTCTACTTTGAAGAATGAATACAAGTCACTTGAGAAGTCTGTTGCTCGTGAGCTCAAGGCTGCCCAAAAGGCTTCCCAAAAGAAGAAGCGTGCATCTGGAAACAGAGCCCCTTCTGGTTTTGTTAAGCCAACTCTCATCAGTGATGAGCTTGCTGCTTTCCTTGGAAAGGATAAGGGTACTGAACTTGCAAGAACTGCAGTTAGCAAGGAGATCAATGCTTACATTAGATCTGCCAAGCTACAAGATCCTACTAACGGACGCAAGATTAACCCTGATGCTAAGCTTGCAAAGCTTCTTAAGCTTGCCAAGGGTGACGAACTTACATACTTCAATCTTCAAAAGTACATGAAGCATCACTTTGTTAAGCCAGTTGCCCCTGCTACTGCTTAAAAAACTTTCCCAAAATAAATAAATAAATAAATAAAAAATATAATATATAATTTTTTATTTATTATTCATAAGCACGATACTAGCGTTTCGTAGTACAAATAAGTGAATTGATCGTTTTATGTGGATCGAAAATAAAAAGTATACATTTTACTAAAAAATAATCCCATATATATGGTTAAGAACAAATTCAATTCTGTTATTTTTCATGGAACGAGTTCAAGTAAAGGTTTTAAGAAGAGCTTTGCATTCAATGCATAATAAATAATAAATAAACTATATAAATAAATAATAAGAAATAGATAATATGAGCAACAGCAATATAAAATTTCAAATTGTGGATGACGATAGTGATTTATATAGACCATCTTCAAAATCAAATGTATCAAACCAAAATAAATCAGGAAGTGATTTTGAACAACAAATTATAACTTTTTTTCAAAAAAATAAGGTAAAATTATATATTTTGACTCCTTGTTTTGCATCATTATGTTATGTAAATTATGTACATTCTTTAATGGCAACAGTTGAACTGTTTCGTAGATTTAACATTACAATAAAGATTGAATTCTGTAAAAATGACAGTTTAGTATCAAGAGCAAGAAATAATTTAATTGCAAGAGGTATGACAGATAAAGATGCAACGCATTTTTTGTTTATTGATAATGATATTTCTTGGGATCCAGTTGATATTTTGAAACTAATAATGGCAGATAAAGATATTATTGGTGGAATATATCCACTGAAGAATTATGATTGGAACAAATTGATCAAAGATCCAATGAATCCATATAATTCAAATATTATTCAATCATTAATAAAGAAAAAAAATGAATCGCAATTAGCAAATATGGTAAGTGATGCTGCAATGATCCAATATAATATGCTAAGATACAATATTAACTATATAGGACAATTTCTTGAAATAAATAATAATATTGCAAAAGTTAGACATTTGGCAACTGGATTTATGATGATAAAACGAAATACATTATCATGCATGATGAAAGCGTTTCCATCAACGAAATATACTGACGATGTCAATTTTTTGAAACCAACCGAAAATGAAATGGCATATGCTTTGTTCGATTGCGGTGTAGAAGATGGTCATTATTATTCTGAGGACTGGTTGTTTTGTGACAGATGGACAAAAATGGGTGGAGATATTTATGTAGATGTTTCTATTAATTTAACACATACTGGAATTGAAGATTATCAAGGTTGTTATGTATCTACTATTATATAATTTATAATTATTATAAACAACATATAATTGTCTGTAAAGTGTTTTTTTGATTTGATTCGGGTTTGTTTGTTATCAAAATATGTTTGATAATAAAAATGTTCAAATGTGTATAATAACATCAAAATTTCCATCTTGCATAATTTCTTCTAATGAATAAGTGGTATAACCAGTATAACCATCTGTTTTTTTTATTAGTTTCCCATTTGCTTCTATAAAAATAATATAATCATTCAAAGTATCCTTTGTGATTCCTTGCGCAATAATAAAATCCAAAATATCTATCTTCAGATTTGTACGAACACGCTGACATCTACTACAATATTGTTTATCTCTGTTTATACCAAACCAAGAAACAAATCCGGCATACCATGCATTTTTATTTTCTTCTGTCAAACTTACTGTTTTTGGATATATATATGCATTTATACTAACTGATTCGCGCGGTATAGGTATATCAATAAGATCAATATACGCATATTGTGTCTCGCATTTTTCAAGAGGAACTGATTCATAAGTATATGGATATTGATCTAACAACAATACATATTTCAATTGTAAAAAATGATTTGTATTGTTTTGCCAGCCAAAGGTAATACTATTAGAAAACGGCGGTAAAAATGAATCTAAACTCTTTTTTGTAAACGCTTTTTTGGTATCTGTATTACGAATCAACCAATTATAATAAAACCTATCCATATTACAATGATGTAACCAAAAAATAGGATCAAATGCTGAAATACTAATATCACTCATATTTCCACCATCTCCGCCAATAATATCATGGATTGAATTATGTGGTGTTTCTAATGGAACATAACCATATGGTTTATAAGTTTTTATGACACTCACTAATTGCGAACTAAATTCTTCATATGTTTTTGCATGTAATGTATTATATAATTGTCGGCGAACTGTTTTGAGTTGTTTGAAATCCTTTGCAGTAACTGCTTGTACATACCCATTCCGTTTGGTGCGTTTTTTTACGCCATTTGGATAATAATATGCAGAGGCTAAAGGATTGCGAACGGTTATATATTGTTTATTATATAGAATAGTAAGTTCATGACAAGTCAAAAAAAAATAATCATGATCTTGCTGTGTAATATCAAAATATGGAAGAGCAATATATGATTTATCGTGTGAATAATTATACATATTCAATAATTTTTCAAATTCATACAAATAAGGAACATGCCAAGAAATAAAGGGTTCTACAGAATGTGCACAGTAAAACGGCTCACCCGTTTTGGCAATTTCAGTAACTGTTTCTGGATCCGTTGGGCATAATACTTCAGGGTCATTTGGTGCAAATGTATTACCATGAATGCCACAAATACGAGACCAATCAGGTGAATCTTCTAAATTTTTCAAAGCCATTATAAATCTTCCAAATTCGTGTGGATGTTGTTCTTTCAAAGTAATAATATTTTTGCGAATAGTTTTGTTCATATATGTTGTTATATATACTATTGTATTTTTTTATACAAAAATAAATTTGTATTGACGCATAATTTGTTTTATGATGGAAACACTAAATTTCGGTTTTTCCATTTTATTTTTTTTTATAAACTCCTCCAATTCATTCTTATAGTTGTCTATATTCAATAGACTAGATATTTTATACATATCTGTTGTATCTATACCGTTATCATGCAACCATTCGTAAAAACCGATATTAGTATCTAATTCTTTATATTTTTTAAAATAATCAAATGACTTGCGTATAGTTATATTGAATTGTTTTGTAGAAAATTCATAATCGGTTCCGGATAAAACCACAATATCCCGAAATTCGGCTAGAGATAAATCTAACTCTTGTAATATATGGTTTGTATCATACAATGTAACTTCATGATGTAATAAACTTAGGTTTCGTAATACTAAATGACAACCAGAAACAACCATATCCATATCATCACTTAATGTAGCATATGTAATACCACTGGTTGTTAAATATACACATAATTGATCTGCTTCATGTGGTGCAAAATAGTGTTCAAACCCAAATGCTTTTATCAATTCAATCGATTTATCAATATGTTGATATGTCACTCTGGTCATTTTTTTTTTTAGAGAATGCATATTTTGTTCTATTTCAGCAATTTTTGACGGATCATCTATTTCATTTATTAGTTCTTCCATTTTATTATATTCTATTTGCGCATGTTGCTTCTCCAAATATCTTTTTTTTAATAATGCATATTTTTCAACGGGTGGTTTTCCATCAAATACAAAAATAGGTACAATACAGTAATATTTAAATACAGATAAAAACAAATACAATTGTTCCATGTAATCACCATCCGTAAGAAATTTATATAAATATATACTAATATCAACAGCTATTTTTTTATGAATCAACATTTCTAAGTGTATTTTTTTTATGGAATTTTGACATTTTTCTAGTAATAGTTTATTTAGTTTTGGAATCCCCATTTAGTACAATTATCATTTGTAATATATTATTATCAATTTTATGTATTGTTATAATATAGAATAATATAACAATATATGAATTCCGGATCAAAAATTGTAAAATTTATTGAATCATTAGAAAAAAATATACAATCGAATCATAATAAAGATAGTATTTTTCCAGAAACAATTGCAATAAGTAAAAAATCAATGAGTTTGATTCACAAAATAATGCAACAAATGGAACTGGCTACCAAATCATGGAATGTAACAGAAATAAAATCAACAAAGATATTTAATATTCCAAAAGGAGATCATTACATACATATTATAGAAGAGATCAAAGATATTTTGGAAAATAATACAACAATCGGGAAAAAGTATTCGTTTTCGATTGGTTCTCGCACATTCCATATAAATATTGTTGATTTTATTTTATCGAACAATGAGGAGAGAACATGTGTGAAAAAAATGGACATAATGATTCGTAAAATATATGTATGGCTATTTGTATGTTCCTATTTTTCTAATGCAGAATGTTCTCCTATAATAAATATATATATCTATTTGACAAAAAAAATGAAACTTCTTCCTAAAAATAATGCAGTGTTAGATACAATTCATATAAATACTGCTTTTACTACGGTATGTTCAAAAAAAAATAATGAAATTTATATTTATAGAAAAGAAGAATGGTTTAAAGTTCTCATTCATGAATCTTTTCATTCTTTTGGATTAGATTTTGCTAGCATGGATGATGAAAATAATAATAAGCAAATGTTCTCTATTTTTCCAATAAAATGTGATTTGCGATTATATGAAACATATACTGAAACCTGGGCAGAAATGATAAATGTTATTTTTGTTTCGGTCAATTCATATTCATGTAATGAACGATACATAAACATGCATAAATTAAAAGAGATTATAGAAAAGAATATGTACAATGAAATCATATTTTCAATGTTTCAATGTGCCAAGGTTCTCCATCATAATAATTTAAAATATAGAGAACTTTATGAAAAATCTAATGAATCCATTATAAAAAGAATGAATTATAAAGAGAACACGAATGTATTTTCTTATTATATTGTAAAGGCAATACTAATATATCATTATAATGATTTTATAGAATGGTGTTATGCGAATAATGGTTCTATAAGGTTTGAACAAAATGAGAAAAATATTTATAGTTTTATTCATTTTATAAAATCTAATTACAAATCAAATGCATTTTTGAGAACCATGCAATTTTTAGAGAACTGGTTCTCGCAAAATAAAAATAAACATGCAGAAAAATGGGAATTACAAACATCGCGAATGTCTATAACAGAATGAATTCAAAAAAGTGTAAAGTATGTTGAAATCCATATTACAAAAATTAGAAGGATCAAAATATGAGAATTTGAAGGAAAATATACAGAAAGTTATTAGTGAAATACCAAAAGAAAAGTATGAAAATATATTTAAGGCAGCTTATGATAGAGAAGAAAATTATGTTCCAAAGAATAAAACACGAAAAGTAAAGAAGATATATAAGTGCTTTGATGTATATAATTGATACTATATAAAAGTCGGCGTTTGAAATGTAAAAAGGTGTAATAAAGATCTCCATAAAAAATATAAAGACAAATATACAATAATACATATCATGACACAGTTTACAGTACTCTATTTCAAAGAACATATTTGTGAAGATATCAACAAATTAGATAACCAAATCATTGTTTTATACGATGAAGAAGAAGGAAATTATTATTATTATGGAACAAGAAATCGTGAAGGTGAAACAAAATATATTCAATATTCTGGAAAATATCATTATACACAATTGTATCAATTCACACAATTCTTATATATTTTATTAGATGCATTTATTCCACTTATTACAACTGAACTTCATCAAATCAATTTATCATATCTAGAATATAATAAACTAGATATCCAATACTTAAAAAGGCAATTAAAAATGTCAACTGAACTTGCAGCGTATGATACGAAAAATGAATCATATGTAAATATATACAATTATTTACAGTGTATGATAACTCATCAAGTATAATTATACACCGATGAACATTTTCAATGGAACGAGCGCACACAATGTGCGTGAATCTATAATTGACAAATCTCTACTTGGACAACATTTTGATTGTCCCATTACAAATATTCAATGGTGTAATATAATAAATCATATTTTATTTATACATAAAATATGAATCATATACTTTCAATTTGTATTTGGTTGCGAACTTTCATCAATAAATGATCAACTTCTGCAGTTGACTTTGGAATATGTTTTTTGAGAACCGCGTTCTTAGTAGAAAGTAAAATAGCTTTCAAATCTTCATTTTGTGAAAACTTTGCATATAACGCTTTTTCTCTCTCGTCATTTTTTCGATTTCCATAAAAATCTGGATCTATTTTTATATCCAATGGTCGTAATTGAACAACACTTTTACCCTTTTTATAATTTCCTTTTTGAGAACCTGCTGCTCTTGCAATATCAATATTAGCAGAGATTTCATTATCTGTATCCAAAGAAAACATCTTATAAAAATGCGGATTATGTTTTTTGAATTTTGATCCTTGATAATAATGTTCTACTGTTTTCCATTTCATATTATCTATTGTAAACAAAGTTTCCCAATCATCATCTAGCTTTCTGCGCCAATTTGAATACTTCTTCAAACCCAAATCCGAGTATTCACGTATTTTGGATGTAGATATGGATTCATTCGGTCCTTTTCCTGGTTTGGTTACTGCATTAGATTTATTATAAAAGCAAAAAATAGTTTCATTATCTATCAATGGTAAATCAGTATATTCTACTTCTGTTGCATGATCGCTTTCATCATTGTCTTGAACACCTATTTTTGATTTGAAATTGCGGAATTCTTGTATTTTGTTAAATATACCAGAGTTTCTTTCCATACATTTTATAACAATCATTATTTTTATATCATAAGGTATCTCAGAAAACTTGAATAGCCGTTTATTTTTATAAGTAATCAAACGATAATGGAGTCCACTATATGTAGTAAAAATATAAAAATCTGGTGAAAAATTGTCATCAGTATGTGATAATCCAGAAATAGTGCATTGCAATACATTGTTCTTATCATCCTGTTCATAACTATTTTCAGAGAAAATGATTAATTTCATATTTAATTGTTTTTCTAATACAGAAATTGCCCAATTATCTGCCCAGAAAACAGACATTTGTATATATTCGCGCAATTTTTCCAAAGTGTTCACATTTTTCATAAACATGAACTCCGATAATAATTTTTCGTTATCAATTGATTTTTCCTTCAAATCCTTGTGTTTTTCTGCAATCTCAATAGCGTCTTTCATAATATTATTGCGTTGATCTTTATCTGTTGGTGTAACCGTTTTCAACCGTTTTTTCAATTCTTTATTTATCAATACTAATTTTCGCATTTCTTTTTCAATATCATCTTTTTCACCGAGTGCACCTTGATACAATTCTCTATATTCTGAAAACATTTCTTCAGTGGCTTCCTTTGCCACTATTGCACGCAGCTTTTGGATAGTAGTTTTGTATCCAATTTGCTCATATGCAATACGAATGGTATCAAATAAACAATCACCATTATCATTTGTTTCTACAATATCATAATAATTATTTTTCATATATGTTTCTATCCATGCCGAATTTTTTCGCTCTCTATATTCTTTTTTTGCAACAAGTGATTGTTCTTTTGTTTCTTCTACAAGTGTATTTGGAAGTTTCACAGTTTTATCTAGTTCAAAAATGCCCTCTTTCAACACTTTTTCTGTTTTTAACATAGATTTAGTTATTTTTATGTCATTTTCGTCCAATTCAAATACTTCTAGTTCTATATATTCATTGTTTACTCCTTCTATATCTGCATGTGTGATTTTTTCCGCATATTTTTTTTCCATATCAGTGAGAATAGAAGGTGAAACATCTATATTTATATTTTGAAAATAATCATAATCAGCAAAACTGTAAAAAATAATATCCCCTAAACGATTTAAATCTATATCACCTGAACTGTCACGAAATGATTTCAATCTCTCTTCTTGTGTTTCTTTAGTAGTTTCATATTCAAATGCTCCTATTTGACATTGCACTTGATGTTGATTCATTAAATATACTGGTAAATAATAACAATTCTTTTTTGTCAATAATTTTCGTTCTTTTCCAATGGTCAATAAAAAATGTTTGTCAAAAATTGTTATATTATATATTGGTGATTCGTAACCTATATCTTCATCCTCTAAATTGCGGTTTTCTTCATAATACATATTTTTATTCATATTGTTCTATAGTATATTATATATCTATTTTTTATTTTTTATTTCATTATCTATAAATATGATATTACTATTGACCACTATACAGCATTTGTTTTGTTTGTTGCCAAATATTGTTCTGCATGAACCCCTTTATATAACCTAAGTGTTGGTCCAAATACAATTCTTGAACAAGAATAAGTATGCGAAATTTCTTGCAAACATTCGTTTGCATATTCTACAATTTGATTAATTTCATTCAATATATCCATTGTAAATCCATTTTCAGGATACTCTCTTGGTGCGTCATTTTCTAAATAATGAAGAAAACGATACATTATATCAGTTACAGTTGTAGAAACAATTTGGAAAATATCAAATAATTCTTGCATTTTATTATGTCTTTTATCATCACGTTGAAGTTGTATTTTCATATCGTCTTCGCTTATTTCTTTCATAAGATATTTTACACGCAAATCTTCATTTCGTCTTTCATATACTTGTAGATTAGGTCGTTCTACATAATTCAAATGTATAGTTCTTCGTATAATATCATCGCATTTTGACAAACAATTTTTTGCCAATGGCGATAGTAGATGTTTTGTTCGTATAGCTCTTGATATATTTTCATATAGAATATGATTCATCTCTCTACCACATGGAATATCTCCAGGATTTCTAGGTGGTGCTTCTCCACCATTATTTCTACGTAACCATTCGTAATAATGTGGATTATGAATATTATGTTGTATTACACCAGTTCTCCAACTGAATGCAGTATGACATTGAGTGCACCACATTTGATCACATCCATCAATCTTAAAAATACCTGTTGAGCATCTTGGACATGGTTTCGTATCATTTGTCAGTAATTGAGCAGTAGCTACATCATCCGGATTACATGTATGTTCCGCATCGCGGGTGTACCCTTTAATGATATGACAGTCCGGACAAGTCCATTTTTCACAAATACCACATTTCCATTGATTGCTTAAAAAACCGCGACAGTCTTCATCCGGACAAGCACGAACAAATATTGCTCTATCTGTTCTTCGTTTATTTTTTAGAATAGAATTCTTCTCAATATGTAAAGTATTTATTTGTTTATTTATTTTGGTAACTTCTTCATAGAGTTGTTTTATAGTTTCATCAATTCTTGCACATGCGATTTTTTGTTCAATAATAGGTTGGGTTGCCGGAAGAAGAGCTCGTTCTCTTTCAAACAATAATTGTTCTCTATGTTGTTTCAATGGACCGTTTATGAATACAAGAGTAAATGAATCACGAATAAATTTTCGTGTCCATTCTTTTCCACATGATCCATTCATACATTTTAGAATAGACTCATTTATTGCATAAGTTTCACAGCATTTGCGACAAGCTTCAAATGCACAATATAGACATTTTATTGGTATATGGGTTGATTTGTTATTTTTTTCATAGCATATCTGACATACTGGATCTATTTTTTTCATGCGGGTTTTATTAGGTGTTGTAGTTTGTATATTTTCGCTCATTTGATAATATAGTATATTGTTTTATATTATTTTATATTATCAAAATAAAAATATAACGATCATTTCAATTTTATGTTTGCTCATATGATAACCGAATCATTTCCTTTACAAATAAACCATATATATTATTTTTTTATTTTTTCCACTATATCTAAACATTTAAAAATTGCACGGCTTGAAATACTTGGTACATCTTTCGGTTTCATTGTAGAAATGTTTTTTACAAACATAATAATATCAGTATTATCACATGATTTCAAAAAATCAGTATCATTTATTAAAAGCAAAAACATATTCTCAACTACTTCTTCTACTTCATTTGTTTTATTATATTGATTCATATTTTCATTAATAATAATTTGGATATCTCTAATAATTTTTTTCAAAATTTCCGGATGTATAACTAATTTTTTCACTAAATTTGAAATAAATATACTTGTCGCTTTTCTCTTATCATTTTCCTTGTTATATTTACAAAAATCATCATAATTTTCTTTTTGATCTACATATTTAATTGTCTTCATTGTACTTGTAAACCCCTCTAGAAAATTGGTTAATATTTCATTAAAAATTTCAACAAATTGTTGACTAATTTCCTTGTATAAATTTGCATATATTTCCGAAAAAAACTTATTTGTACTTGCTATATCAAATATATTATTTGCTATTTTATGTATGTCTTCATTTGATTTTTCTTGTAGTAAAATATCATTCATTAATTTGAGAATCATATCACGATTTGCTTCATAATTTTTATTTGAAATTTTATTCAATGCCGAACGAATTTCATTCATTATTTTATCATTACCTTCTTTTTTTTCTATTATAATTGTTGGTTTAAAATCACATGAATTAATCCAAGATTCTTCATACTGTTTTGCATATTTGCGATGTTTTTTTGTCTTTTGTTCAATAGATATACTTGGAATTATATTATTATACCCAAATTTTGTTGCTAATATACTGATTACATCCATCACTTCTTGTGGTAACTTATAATTCATCGGTATATCTTGTTCAGAATCGTTTTTATATGTACCAAACAATATCGCATTATAATCATTCAAAAAATATTGAAATGTTGCCATTCTATATTTGTATACAATTTTAATTTTATATTTATTTTGAAATAAATATATTTTCGTTTGAAATGAATTAAATATTTTTGATCATTTTATACATATGTCTCAAGAAGAAAATACTATTGAAAATTGGGATCAATTAAACATAAAACAAGAATTATTAAGAGGTATATATGCATATGGGTTTGAAAAACCGAGTGAAATACAAAAAAAATCTATTCCTGAAATAATAAAAGGAAAGGATGTAATTGCACAAGCACAATCTGGTATGGGAAAAACCGGTGCATTTTCAATTAGCACATTAGAATTGATTGATACCACTAGACCCAAACTACAGGCAATTTTATTAGCACCTACACATGAATTAGTGAAACAAACGGTCCATGTAATAAAAACGCTTGGTTCAATGTTTCCTGAGTTAGTTGTAAAATTTTTGATTGGGGGGACATCTATTCAAGATGACGCAGAAGATATTAGAAAGAAATGTCCACATATTATTGTAGGATGTGCAGGAAGAGTGTATGATATGTTTCGTAGAAAATATATAAACGGTAAAGATATCAAAATAATGATTTTAGATGAAGCTGACGAGATGCTTTCACGCGGATTCAAAGATCAAATATATAATATTTTTCAATATATGAATGAAAATATGCAGGTTGCAATTTTTAGTGCTACATTACCATCTGATATATTGAATATAACTACTAAATTTATGAGAGATCCAGTAAAAATCACAATGGAAGTTGAAAAATTAAATTTAGAATGCATTAAACAATATTTTATTGCAATGCGAAATGACAATGATAAATATGATACATTGAAAGATTTATTTTCAGTAATAAGTGTTTCACAATGTATTATATATTGTAATAGTGTAAAACGAGTATCTGATTTGCACAAGGCAATGACGGAAGAAGGTTATTCAGTATGCTGTATTCATAGTTCTATGGATAAAATAGAAAGAGAAAAGGAATTTCATAAATTTAGAAATGGTGGATATCGTGTATTGATTTCATCAAATGTCACTGCTCGTGGAATTGATATACAACAGGTGAGTACAGTTATTAATTTTGATATTACAAAAGATACGCATACATATTTACATCGTATTGGAAGAAGTGGAAGATGGGGGCGGAAGGGTGTTGCAATTAATTTTGTAACAAAATTTGATGTTCCTACCATGAAAAAAATTGAAAATTATTATGGTATATCAATGGAAGAACTTCCGTCCAGCTTTACGGGTAGTATTTATTAAGCTTTTTCCTTGAAAATTCGACCAATTGGGTAGATTTTACTGCAAAGCGCACATATAAATATATGAATTATTTGTTTTGGAAAGGATGTAAATTATCCAAAGATGTAAAATTATGTTGTATAGAATATATATTACAGTTTGTACAGCAATATGCTTGAATAATTAAACAAATATGAAATGCAACATGGGTTAAATCATAAAATGGTTTTGTCAAGCAAAACAATACCATTAAAAATGTTATATATATACCATGTATACTATATTCGCTATTAATAGAATTCAAGGTAATTAAAAATAGATCTAATATGCAAGGTAAACCTATAAATAAATATTGAATTGATATAAATATATTATAATGATTATTATTCTTGTATAATTTTTTTTTTGTATTATACAAATAATATATATGTGCTATATTTATAGAATAAAATACAACATGTAAAAAAGCAGAAATATATACAATATTAATAAAATCATAATTTGTTAACAAAACTAAGAAAGAATACAAATGAATACAACCTACAACTTGTAAAAAAAGAAATATTGTTTCTTGAGATGTATAACAAAGTTCTTTATAATTACCTATCAATGTATATGCATATTTATTATATTTGTAACTAGAAATAGTTAATGCAGCTACCCCAAAAATACTATATAAATATCTATTGTTAAACTGTAAAGAATAGTAATATAAAGTAATGAATAAACTAATGAACATAGTATATGCAGTTATGTAATGACATATATATTCTGTAAATTGTGGAGATAATAATTTTATAAACGGTTTTGCAATTATTTTGCATATAATCAAAAACCAATATACATTCAATAAATACATACAGTGAATAGCAGAAATTATTATACAAAAATAATTGTATTTCATATACATTATATAAATTGACATATCATTAATGAGTATATTGTAAAAATCATACATCCGGAATTTGAAAAATGTAATTATAAAAAATATATCGTTTAGTTGTATCAAAAGTTCATTTTTATTTTTCATATTTTGTAATATAATTTTGAATACATAAAAAAATGTAGATATTTCTGTTTTATACAGAACTAATATGGTAGATTTAGTGTCTATCGTTTCAACATTTATCATATATTTATATACAATAAATATCAAACCGACTAAGTGATGTAATTGAATATCTTTCTTTGTTGTAATAAATAAATCACTTGTAAAATGAATTATGATTAATGGTATTGCATAATTCAAATATTCTTCACTAATATTGTAATATGCATATAATGTTGCAGAAACTCCAGTGCAAACAACCAAATTTGCAATATTTTGATAACTTTCTATCCAAGACATGCTATAAAAAATATCATTATGTTTTTATATTTTTTATATATAATATTAGCTTACTTTCTTAGCAGTGATATATTTGTAATGTTTCTAATAAATTTATAAATATGAAAAATGAGCTTTTGTTAATAATATTAACAAAAGGTTAACCTTTTGTTAATATTTGTTAATAAAAAAAGGTTAAATTCCAAAAAGGTCCATTTTAAAAAGTTTGCAGAATTTGGTTTTCCGAAAAAAGTAGTATATTTCTTTTTTGGAAATTCTCAGGACTTTTTTATTTTCAGAACTCTTTAGAAAAAAATGAGCTTTTGTTAATAATATTAACAAAAGGTTAACCTTTTGTTAATATTT
>Ga0214921_10002895_pt1 | contig 27087 bp, 24 predicted proteins | sample LL1505_MetaG_FD_177992 | JGI IMG/M metagenome (GOLD analysis project Ga0214921, IMG submission 177992) | Freshwater microbial communities from Lake Lanier, Atlanta, Georgia, United States - LL-1505 | ecosystem: Environmental > Aquatic > Freshwater > Lake | place: USA: Georgia | collected... | reverse complement strand
ATGTAAAGAACATGACAATACCTAGAACTGCAGGAATGTAACTAGAAAGTGGAAAAGATAGAGCCTGGTAACCAAGCAGCATCTGAACAGTGTGAGAGAAGTAGACGGTAGGGATAGTAAGCGCAGTAGCTCTCAGAACTTGCTTCTTGAACATAGCTGGATCGTGGTGAGAATGGTCATGACCTTCGTGACCCGAGTGATCACCGTGACTACGCTCTCCCACATCTTGATGATCGCCACCAGTTACACAGCAGTTATGACCTTCTTGAGTTTCCCCAACCAAATGGTGCTCTTGATTACATTTGCATTCGTTAGGTGGGCAGTGACACTCCCCGCCAGGGTTGTGGTCACAAATACACATTGGGTCTTTTGCTGAGTTATGTGCCGTGCAGTCGTCGTCTTGCTTCTTAGCCAAGTTTCTCTCCGTCAGATTAGTACCCAACCTAGTTTGCCACGCCTGTATTCTGAAAAGTATGAAAATCACTAAGCAAGGTCATGCCTGTCTAATCTTTGAAGACGCCGGTAAAAAGCTCATTCTCGACCCAGGTGCTTATACAGAGCCACTCGATAGCCTTTGCGATGTAGTAGCTGTTGTGATTACCCATGCTCATGATGACCACTGTTTCGAGGCTCAACTAGACAGGTTGCTGGTGAATAACCCTGACCTTCAGATTTATGGAACACCACAGGTCAAAACCCGTCTTGCTAAGTACAACGTAACTGCTGTTTATCACGGTGACTACTATCCAGTTGGTCCTTTCACAGTTGAATTCTTTGGTGATCTTCATGCTGAGATTCATCGAAGCATTCCCATCATTGAAAACAGAGGTGTCTTAGTAAATGACAAGGTTTACTACCCAGGTGATTCATTCACACTGCCAGATAGGCCGGTTGAACTACTAGCTGTTCCAACTAGCGCTCCATGGCTCAAAGTTGGCGAGATTATGGACTTTGTCCAAGCAGTTCATCACAAGAAATCCATCGCCACACACAATGCACTGCTAAGTGAATTTGGACATAACCTCAACAATGGTCGAGTGAAGGCAATCACTGAATCAAAGGGTGGTCAGTTCACCTATTTACTCTCAGGTGAAAGCATCGAGATTTAGCATTTAAAGCAAAACAGCCAGACTATAAAGTCTGACTGTCAAAGCTGGGGTACCAGGACTCGAACCTAGAACAAATGAACCAGAATCACTCGTGTTGCCAATTACACCATACCCCAAGGGTTTTTTGCCGAGCTTTTGGCTCGACTCCCCATTCTACCTTTGACTATAAAGAGCGAGCAAACAGGCTAAGACGTTGAAGGGTTTCTGCCTTACCGAGGATCTGCATGGACTCAAAAAGAGGCGGTGAAATACGCTTGCCTGAGATTGCTGTCCTCAGTGGGCCGAAGGCGTTTCTAGGCTTCTGCGCCATCTCCTCAATCAGCTTCTGGTTCAATACCTCTTGAATCTTTGCTGTTTCAAAATCATCTAATCCTTCAAGTGCAGAGATAGCTGCCTCGGTAATTTCCTTGCTGTTCTCAGGTAGACCAGTTTTAGCATCCTGCTCAACAACAATCTGATCCGCTGTGACAAACAGGAACGAGAGCATAGCAACGGCTTCACTCAGAACGACTATACGTTCCTGAATCAAGGGAGCAGCTTCAGTCAAGATAGCCAACTCTTGCTCAGTGATGGTTGCGCCAATAACACCGGCACTCTGCAAATACGGGATTATCCGCTTAGTGAAATCTTCAAGTGAGAGTAGACGCAAGTGGCTGGCATTTATGGAATCTGCCTTCTTCTGGTCAAAGCGAGCAGGGTTAGGATTTACGTTCTTAACATCGAAAGCTTCCACCAACTCATCAAGACTAAACACATCTCTATCTGCGCTAATGCTCCAACCAAGCAAGGCTAGATAGTTCAAAAGCCCTTCTGGAATAAAACCACGGTCTCGGTGATGGAACAGATTGGATTCAGGGTCACGCTTGGATAGCTTCTTGTTACCTTCGCCCATCACAAATGGAAGATGACCAAACTGAGGAATGAACTTAGTAATCCCTGCTTCAAACATGGCGTTATAAAGAGCAATCTGTCTTGGAGTTGAAGACAATAAGTCTTCCCCGCGAAGCACGTGAGTAACCCCCATTAGAGCATCGTCAACTGGGTTCACAAGTGTGTATAGCGGTTGACCATTAGGTCTCACCACAACAAAATCGGGGAAAGATCCTGCAGGGAAAGTAATCTCTCCTCTGACTAGGTCATTGAAAGTAATATCAACATCGGGAACACGAAGTCGAAGAGCGGGAGATCTTCCCTCTGCTTTATAAGTAGCCCTCGCTTCTTCAGATAGCTCCCGCTCAGAGTTGTCATAACCTAGCTGAACAGCCCTGCCGTTTGCCTTGTTACGCTCATCTATTTCTTCACCGGTTAGGAAACTCTCATAGATATGACCTGAGGCTTTCAGCTTTTCAATTACATCAAGATAGATATCTGTTCTCTCCGACTGACGGTAAGGCTCATGAGGGCCCCCTACGTCGATACCCTCATCCCAATTCAAACCCAGCCAACGAAGACCATCGAGAATCATCTCAAATGACTCTTCGCTGTCGCGTTCAGCATCAGTATCTTCGATACGGAAAACGAACTTACCCCCGGTGTGACGGGCATAAGCCCAGTTAAACAATGCTGTTCGAACTAGACCTACGTGAGGAGTTCCGGTTGGTGAAGGACAGAAACGGACTCTGACATCAGATCCAGTAGCTGTTGAAAAAGGTGCAGTAATAAGGTTTGACATAACTAGACAAGTCTAAGCGACAGGGTTAGTCAGTGTTCCTATACCCTCAATCGTTATCTCAACTGATTGGCCAGACTCAATCTGCCCAATACCGGCTGGCGTTCCAGTAAGGATTACATCTCCTGGAAGTAAGGTCATGGCTTCTGAAACATGCTGAATGATTCTTGGCACTTTATGAATTAGAAGATCAACGGAAGCGTGTTGTCTAACTTCCCCATCAACCCTGGTCTCAAGTATCTGACCATCAACAACAAATTCAGTTTCAACCCAAGGACCCAGCGGACAGAAGGTATCAAAACTCTTAGCTCTGGTCCACTGAACATCTTTGTTTTGGATATCTCTAGCTGTCACATCGTTAGCAATAGTAAATCCCCAGACATAGTCCAAAGCCTTATCAATAGACACATCTTTAGCCACTTGACCGATGACGATGGCTAATTCACCTTCATGATCAACACGATCAGAAATCTTTGGCAAGATAATAGCTTCGCCTTGACCAATAACTGTGGTTAGTGGTTTGAGGAAGATGAGTGGTTCAGCAGGTAGCTCTCCACCCATCTCAGCGGCATGATCTGCATAGTTCTTTCCGATGCAAATGATTTTGCTGGTAGGCAATACTGGTGGAAGTAATTGGACATCTTTGAGTGAGATTCTCTCGCCAGTAGTTTCATAACCTTGAAAGATTGGATGCCCTCTAAATACAACTAACTCAGGTCCGTCGACCAGCCCCCAGGAGACCTGGTCTCGAACTAGAAACTTAGCAATTCTCATCAGCTAAGTTTGACTAACCAATTGTGTCGATCAGGAACTAAGCCATATTGAATGCCTGTTAGTTCTGCACGCAATGCAGCAGTTAGTTCTCCTGGCTGAGGATCTGCTGGACCAATACTTTCAACTCTTGATTTGAACTGTCCAACTGGAGTGATAACTGCAGCTGTTCCACAAGCAAATACTTCAGTGATTTCTCCTGAGTTATAGCTATTACGAACTTCGTCCAAAGTAACTGCTCTTTCCTCGACAGAAATGTTTCTGTCTTTGAGCAATTGGATAATCGAATCCCTAGTGATGCCTCGGAGAATAGTTCCATCCAGTGCAGGAGTGACAACATGGCCATCCTTGTATACAAAGAAAACGTTCATGCCACCTAATTCTTCGATATAGGTGTGTGATTCAGCATCCAAGAATAAAACCTGAGAACAGCCATTCTCATATCCTTCGTTTTGGGCTATCAAACTAGCCGCGTAATTTCCGCCAGTCTTAGCCTCACCTGTTCCATACTTTCCTGCTCTAGCTGAATCCAAAGCAATCCAAATTGATACAGGCTTCAGTCCCCCGGTGAAGTAAGGTCCAACCGGGCTTGCAATAACACGGTATTCGGCTCGGTGAGCTGCTCTAACGCCTAAGAAATTCTCGGCAGCTATCTCAAATGGACGGAAATATAAAGTCTTCTCATCAACTGGCTCGGGAACCCAAGCGGCATCAACGGAAATTAAAGCTCTTAGGCTCTCAACAAAAACATCCACTGGTAGTTCAGGTAATGCCATTCGTTTGGCAGACTTCTGTAATCTTGCTCCGTTAGCTGAGGGTCTAAAGGTATGGATAGAACCATCTTGATGTCTATATGCCTTGATGCCTTCGAATACTTCTTGGCCATAGTGCAAAACAGCGCTTGAAGGATCCATCAGAATTGGGCCATAAGGTTCGACCCTGGCATTGTGCCAACCTGCATCTTTGGTCCACTCGATGATTACCTGGTGGTCAGTGAAGTTAACTCCAAAGGCGGGGTTTTCTATTAGTGCTTCACGCTCAGCATCAGGCATCGTGTGATCAGATTTGATGATCTTGAATTCCATGGGCTAATCCTTGATTTAGAGTTGAGCGAAAATACTTTGAGCGATCTCAGTTGTGGTGCGTTTTGCACTTCCGCGTGCAGCTAAATCTGCAGCGACTGCACGTTCTATTCTGGCTGATGCTACAGGATGACCTAAATGATCCAGCAGCATTGCAGCCGAAAGAATGGCAGCTGATGGATCGGCAATGCCCTTTCCTGCAATATCTGGTGCTGAACCATGGACAGGTTCAAACATTGAAGGGAATAGACCCGTTGGGTTGATATTTCCAGATGCAGCAATACCGATGCCACCACCAATAGCAGCTGCGAGGTCGGTCAGGATATCTCCAAACAGATTGTCTGTGACAATAACATCAAATTTTTCAGGATCAGTGACCATGTATATGGTTGCGGCATCAATGTGTTGATATTCAACTGTCACGGCCGGAAACTCTTGGCTTACTTCATCAACAGTGCGCTGCCAAAGTGAACCAGCATTTACCAAAACATTGTGCTTATGAACAAGTGTGAGCTTTTTACGATCCCTGTTAGCCGCTAGTTCAAAAGCGTAACGAACAGTTCGATCAACACCGTACCTAGTGTTAACAGAAGTCTCATTTGCAACTTCATGTGATGTGCCAACACGAATAGCCCCACCGTTACCAACGTATGCGCCTTCTGTTCCCTCACGAACAACAACAAAATCAACTTCACCGGGGTTAGCCAATGGGCTAATCACGCCTGGATACAATTTGGTTGGGCGAAGGTTTATGTAGTGATCAAAGGTAAATCGTAACTTCAGTAAAAGCCCCCGTTCTAAGACACCAGAAGGAACTTTAGGATCACCGATAGCACCAAGCAGAATTGCATCATGGGATTTCAGCGATTCCATATCTGCTTCGGTGAGAATCTCACCGGTTGAAAGAAATCTTCGAGCTCCGAGGTCATATTCCTTAGTGACATACTCGACGCCAGATCCGCGGGTAGCCAGGGATAAAGCCTCCAAAGCAATGGCTGTTACTTCAGGGCCAATGCCATCGCCACCGATGACACCTATGTTGATTTGCTTAGACAATTGAGACACTTTCAAACTCGTTTATATAACTTTACAGAGATAGCGCACTATTAGGGTCGCTTAGCCAGAAGAACCAAGGTAACCGAAGGCTTGAGCCCTTCCCTGGTCTGAATCTGGCCATCTCGATTAGTTAGAACCACTATCTCAAGGCCGGTGCCTTCTAAAGCTTCGGTAATAGTTTCAACAGTTGGCAAAACTTCTGGATCTCTTGGGCCACCAAAACCGCCCGCAAGGTTCTCTCTGGAATGCCACACTCCGAAAAGATGACCTGCAGGGGCGATGTGTTGAGAAAGTCTTCTTATTGCAGTCTGTAACTTGTTCTCTTCAATTTGAAGATATGCAATAACACCTAGGTCAACTGGAGTTGATTGTGGAATGAAAGAGGTTGCATCTTGACAGTTAGCTGTGCAATGTTGTGCCACTTGTTCTGCTTCGGCAAATTGCAGATATTTAGCCAGAGCAACTTCTGAGAAATCAATGTTTTCGACCTGCCACCCTGACTTAGCCAACCAAACTGAATTTCTGCCTTCACCACCAGCTAGATCAATGGCTCGTTTACCGTCAAGGTTTTTGCAGTATTCAACTACGAAGCGGTTTTCTGTTTTGGTATAGATGAACTCTTCTGTTGAGTACTTCTCATCCCAACTTTTAGAATCCACTATTTGGTGACACCAAGAGGTAGGACATGTTGAGCGTCTTCGAAGGAGCCAAGATTTGTTATGTCTTTCAACCCGAGACTATACATGTCTTGAACGGCTAGACCCGCTTCGTCCTCAGTGGTTCCGTAAACGTAGTACTTACCTAGTTTTCCCATTGAAGCGACCATAGCCAAATAATTGCCTGTTGCATATTCGATATTCACTGCTCCAACAATATGTGAGCTGGCATAGCTCTCTGCAGTCCTAGTATCAATTATCGCAGTGACGCCATCGACATCTAACTTGGCTGGAGCGCAACCGCTAGCCCCTAAAACTAGAACCACAGCTAAAGTAGCCGCAAACACAATTCTTAACTTAGTCATAAATAATCCTTTAGTTATGTCCTCATCCAAGAATAACTCAATGCTCATATTTGTTAAACTAAACACCTAAGAAGGAGTAGCGATGGCAACCGAAGTGACCCTGGATGAGCTAGCCGATGTGATTGAGCACGGTGGCTACGTATTAGATGTTAGAGAAGACCACGAATGGGAAGAGGGTCATGTTCCTAATGCCCACCACATTCCCATGAACGAGGTTGGCAACCAACTCGACAAGCTAGATGACGGAGCAAGAATCTTCATTATTTGCCGTTCTGGTGGCAGATCCATGACTGTTGCCAACTACCTTGAAGCCCAAGGCTACGATGTGGTCTCAGTCGCTGGCGGCACTGATGGCTGGGCCAGCTCAGGCAGAGAGTTATCTTTCGAAGCTAGCCTTTAGTCAAATTTTAGATTGATAGCCTTTAGAACATCGGCTTCGATCGCTACTCGAACGCCGTCTAAGACATTAGCTGCAACAGGTGAATCCACCGTAATCACAGATAAAGCCTTTCCACCCTTAGAGTTCCTAGCAATCTGCATAGCGGCGATGTTTACATTGTTCTCAGCAAAAGCCTTACCGTAAACTGCAACAATTCCCGGCCTATCTGCATAAACCATCATCACAAAGTGCTCGGCCATCGCTAACTCAACATCGTAACCATTTATGTTCACTATTTTCTGATGGAGCTTAGGTCCAATAACTGTCCCCGAAACTGAAGCTGTCGTTCCATCGGCCAGCGTTGCTCTGATTGAGGTGACGTTGCGGTACTCATCACTGTGTGAATCAACAGCAAGTCTCACTTCAACTCCTCTTGCCTCGGCCATAAGCGGAGCATTGACGTAAGAAACCTGTTCGGTAACAGCATTCTGGAAGAAACCTTTTAGACCAGCTAGTTTCAAGACTGAAACGTCGTGAACTGCAATCTCTCCCCTGACCTCAACATCAATAGCGGTGACATTGCCGCCGGAAATACCAAACAGTAACTGACCCATGTTCTCCATCAAAGAAATGCCAGGTCGAACAGATGAGTCAATCACACCACCGGCAACGTTCACGGCATCTGGAACTAAGTCTCCGGCAAGAGCAAGCCGCACGCTCTTAGCAACCGAAATGCCTGCTTTTTCCTGGGCCTCATCAGTTGAAGCGCCAAGGTGAGGTGTAACAATTATGTTCTCAAGGTCCAGTAGTGGTGAACCAGTAGGTGGTTCATTCACAAAGACATCTAGTCCCGCCCCAGCAATACGGTTTGACTTTAATGCAGCATAAAGTGCATCTTCATCGATAATGCCGCCTCGAGATGCATTGACAATACGAAGCTCTGGTTTAGCAATTGCAAATTCTTCAGTTCCAATAAGGCCAGTGGTTTCAGGCGTCTTAGGAATGTGAATGGTAATGAAATCTGAACGTTGCATTAGATCTTCCAGGTTGACTAATTCAACACCAATTTGTTCTGCCCTGGCTTGTGTGACATAGGGGTCATAACCAATCAGAGTTGCACCGAAACCACTTAGTCTTTGGGCAACAAGTGTTCCAATTCGACCAAGACCGACAATGCCGATGGTCTTCTCATACATCTCAACACCAGTGAACTTAGATCTCTGCCACTTACCGGCTTTAAGAGAAGCATTGGCGTCAGGTATATGCCGAGCTAAAGAGAAGATGTGCCCTATTGCTAATTCAGCAGCAGAAATAACGTTTGAAGTCGGAGCGTTGACAACCATAACTCCGGCAGCAGTTGCTGCCTTGATATCCACATTGTCGAGTCCTACCCCAGCACGGGCAATGACTTTCAGGTTAGGGGCATGGGCAATAGCTTCGGCGTCAACCTGGGTAGCAGATCTAACCAAGATTGCGTTAGCAGTAGCGAGTTCGGCTAGCAATCTAGTTCGATCGGTGCCATCGATATTTCGAACTTCAAAGTCTGGCCCAAGAGCTTCAACAGTCGCAGGTGAGAGCTCTTCAGCAATAAGAACAATAGGTTTAGCCAAGGTTAAGGTCCTCGAAAATAGTGGGGTTTTATAAGCTGCAACAGCGAAGCGTATGACTAATCTTAGCGAAGCCAAGGTTAGTCTTTTACTGTGAATGAACGTATCTTCTACGCTGCTATCTCTAGCGACGGCTTTTTATCTGGTCCTGATGGGGATATGTCTTGGGCAGAGAAGTATTTAGCGTCTGGGGAAGATTACGGATACTTCGAGCTTGTGAGCACTTCCTCCGCAATTTTGATGGGCAGAGCCACCTTTGATTTCGAGATAGAAAGCGGTGTTCAAGGTCCAAGACCACTGCCAACCTATGTCCTTACTCACATTCCAGAGCTCTATGAAGACATTCAGGACGAGAACATCTACTTCACAGGTGGAGATATCTCGCTGGTCTTGGAACTAATCCAAGAAAAGCATCCAGGCAACCTTTTTATAATCGGTGGAGCTGACACCGTCAGCCAGCTAATCGAAGAGAACCTTATCGACACGATGAGACTTTTCGTTTGTCCCGAAGAATTAGGCACGGGGACTCAAGCCTTCAAAGATGACACCGTATACAACAACTTCACGCTCATCAATGAAAAAGAATATTCCTCAGGAATTGTTGAAGAGGTTTATCAAAGAACCATCTAGAGCAGGTTAGTTGTATTTATGGTGTGTGTAAGTTCTGCTGTGATAAACAACATGATCAATGTTCCAAAGCGATAGAACCAACCCATATTCGGCTTCTCGTAGAACCTAGGTTCACCTTCGTGGCCGTGACGACCAAAGAGCTTCAGAATACTCAAGACCAAGGTTGGGATTGGAAGTAGAACAAAACCAAGCTTGGCCAGATCAGGGGTTTCATGGAAAAACCCAGTTATTGCTATCAGAGCAATTTGGCCTAACCATAGGCTGACGCAAAGATTTACTAATCCCTGAGGCATTAGATGGTAAAGCTTTCTAGAGTTAGGGAACTTATTTTGGAACAAGGCCAGAATATTTGGCAACACGAAGATGAAGGCCCCAACAAGAAGGTGCCAACTAACTCCGATTAGAGCGGCCGCAATAAATGCAAACGTTGCCGCACGCAAAATTGTTGAAATGAGGACCTGGACCAAAGGTGGCTTAGGCAAGTTATCGACTTGAACATAGGCAATACGGTCAGGAAAATATCTTCCAGCCATTTCTTCCAGAGTGACTCTGATAATCATTCCCACTGCCACAACAACTGGAAGTACTTTCTCTAACTCTTCGACTGGTAAAGCGACACCCGCAAAGATGGGCAGCATTCCAACAATTTGCAGGGCTGCCCAAGCGGCGAGCATTGGTGCAACAACATAATCCAGAAGTCTTTCCCAATGGTATGAAAGACCTTTGCCAACTTCTCTGCGCAGAGCTCGGAAAGCTCCTGAAATGACTCTTGGAACAACACCGAGCGCCATAACACCAAAAAGGAACCTGACATCGCCTGGGGTGTGAATTCCAGCCACAAAAGCAAGACCGATTGATAGCGCCGCTGCTCCTAAGAAACCAGAGAGAACATCAAATGTTCCAATCAACACGATTGTTGCAACTACCGAAGTGCTAGGAATTACCAACATCCCATTGCTTTGGGTAACTCCAATTACTCCCGCTACCAAAGAGACAATGGTAAACAAAGCTGAAAAACTTCCAAACATAGCACGCAAATATGCTCCATCTGAGAAAATCTTTGCACCCAACGGCAGCACCCTTGAGAACCATCTTGCAATCCGTTTTGGTGGGTTATCTAAAGCAACAACCAAAGGCAAAGACCAAAGTATTAGTAGATCTCCCCATCTACCTGAACCACCAAATAGTGAAGCGTCATCGAGCCGGCCTCTACTCAAATGCCTTAGATGGCCAACCTCTTCAACTTCATTTTGCTTCTTATTACCGCCAGATTCAGAAGACTTGGATTCGGTTTTTGCTCCACCAGAAGAACTCGAAGAAGACCCTGATGCAGCTCCTGATGCAGCTCCACCGGCTGCACTAGCTGCTCCAGCAGCACCGGCAACAGCTGCGCCGGCAGCTGCAACAGCGCCAACTATAGTGATTGCCGCTACTGTCTTCTTTGCAACACCTGCTGGATCATCTTCGACAGGATTGATTTCCTCGAATGGTCGTGGGTCAACGTATGGCGCTTCAGCTGGCGAAGGTTCTGATCCAGAATCGGTTCCATTTCCAGAATCACTAAGGTTTGGAATTCCTGGCAGTGATTGCAATTGATCGTTGTTTGCAAATGCAATTACTTCAACTGAGTAGTCAAGCCCTTGAGTCAAAGAGTCAATTGTGCAAGTAAAGACATCTGATTTGACTCGACAGGTTTTAGTTTCATCGCCGCTTCTTAGGTTTACTAGGTAGCTCGAGATATCTGTTCCACCGTCATTTATTGGCGCAAGCCAGGTCACAGTAGCGGAAGTTTCAGACAACCTAACCTGAACATCAGTAGGAGCAGTTGGGGTCACAGGCATCACTGTGAGAGTTCTTTGGCTAGTCGATTCAAAGTAATTAGCACTTGCCGCTAGCTTCGCTTGAATCACGCAATCGCCTGCTCTCAGGGCCGTGAGTTCACCTGTAGCCTCATCAACAGAACAGATGTCTGAAGTTTTCAAAACTGAGTACGTTACCTTTGAATCGGATGGAGCAACTCTTGCCTCTGCGATGTGCGATGAACCGTAGAACCAAGGCTCTCCTGTTCCATCTGACCAATTCAGTGCTCTTGTTGCCTTTGTAACTTGAACATTGATGTTCAACGTTTCAGAGCTGTAAGTTTGGCCATCTACTGGTGTGAAGACAACTTCAACAACATTAGATCCTGCATTTGGTTGAGTGTTTGGATACTTAAAACTAAATGAACCAGGGACATCGGATGAACCTCCCACCAAAGTTCCATCAGCGAGTCTTTGACCGAAAGTCAATGGATCTAAGTGTGGAGCGGTGAGCGAAGCGTGGAGCATCCCCGGATTAATAGTTTTTTTAATTGGATCTGAGTCTTCAGAATGCAATCTTCCCTCGTCGCTGTAAGCGACAACGGTAATGGAGTACTGCCTGCCTGCTGCCACAGGACCAATAATGCAGTTCCGATCGACAGCATAAGAATGACACTTGTATGAAGCTCCGCCTCCTCTAGCCGTTGCGGTGTAATAAGTTATGGGTGACCCACCATCATTTTCAGGTTCATCCCAAGAGACTTTTATGTTCACTCCTTTAACTACAGCAGAAACGTTTAACGGCCTAGATGGGGCTGTCGCTGGGAGCTCCCAAGGATTAGAAGCAAAGTTTTTGGTATAAGCATCTTCAGGTATAGGAACAAATTCATCGTTGCTGATGAAACCTAGTCTGCTGCAAGCCCCATCTCGCAACTCAAGGAACCATGCGTCAAGTTTTTGCGGTTCGTTAGCGATGAAATCATGTTGCACTATTGAACCTGAGCAGTCTTTGACTGTCCAGTCATCTATCGTTGTTTCTCCGTCTAGTGTCATAAAGAAACCGTCATCAGCTAGCGCTTGGAGACTCACAGTCTCTGTTTTTGGCCACGTCAAATATCCGCTGTAATGGACCATCACAAAATCTTCACTACATCCAGCGACCAAGCCGTTGTAGTCTGCATCAAAATCATCATTGATGGATTGAACCGAGGTCCAGGAATCTAAGTTTCTAGTTGAACAAAGAACATAGTCAGGTGTGTGAGCCGGGAAATCGACACCTTTTACAGAATAAACATCAACTCGTAACCCAGAAACTGGCTCAGTCGTTTCCGGGTCTGAATCAGTTGAGAAATTGAAATCGACTGCATAGTTTGTATGGACCGTGTCTTGAGGGTAGGCAGGAAGCTCGACATTTTTGTAGTAGCTGTCTATTACTGTCAGAGGCCCGGAACTTCTCACAGGGAAAGCTGAACCTGCAAAATAGAAGGTACCGCCGAAAACAGAAACAGTAAATGTTTGACCCTCAGCAATATGAACAGGTTCAGCTAACGCAACGCTTTGCCACCCGCTTTCAGTCTCATCAACAAAATCCTGTGCTCCAAGTAACGTTCCATTATCTGACCACACATGAGCTGAGTGTCCCCCATCATCACCAGCATATTTATAGAAGAACACCCTTTTGACCCAGCCCTCTTGGCTTGTGGAGGCTCTAACCCCAAGTTCCATGGGTGATACCTCGTCAACTTCAGGCGGGTCATAATCTTCCATAAGTCTGAAAGTTGTTCCAGCCGCTTCAGCGGAACCAAAAAACAAAGCAGGCGAAAATACAAAGCCGAGCACGGCCAAAACTACTGCCAACTTCCTTACAAGGAATACAAAAGACTGAGCCAAGTTTGCACCATTTCAATGTTGAACTTCGTAAAAACGCACATTTTCAAAAAGTCTTTTGGATAATCCTAGTTGTCGAAAGTGTCTTAAGTAGTCCACTAAAAGTAAAATCCCGAGTAATTTCTACTCGGGATTTCATTAGCTAAATCTTTAGCGAGCCGCTTTACCTTCTTGGTACTCATCTGAGTTCTTGATCCAAGAGAAGAGTTTACGAAGCCCACGTCCAACGGCTTCGATTGGGTGAGCCTCACCTTTAGCTCTAAGGGCTAGGAATTCTGGGGCTCCCGCATCCTGGTCAGCTACGAAACGGTTAGCGAAAGTTCCATCCTGAATGTCAGTTAGAACATCGCGCATGCGTTCTTTAACTTCCGGGCCAATAACTCTAGGACCTGAGATATAGTCACCGTACTCAGCGGTGTCAGAAACTGACCAACGCTGCTTAGCGATTCCACCTTCATACATCAAATCAACAATTAGCTTCAGTTCATGAAGAACTTCAAAGTATGCAACCTCTGGCTGGTAACCAGCTTCGGTTAGAGTTTCAAAGCCATACTGAATAAGCTGTGATGCTCCACCACATAGAACTGCCTGCTCACCAAAAAGATCAGTCTCAGTTTCTTCGGTGAACGTGGTCTTGATGGTTCCAGCTCTGGTTCCACCAATAGCTTTTGAATATGAAAGTGCAAGATCAAAAGCGTGACCTGTGAAGTCCTGCTCAACAGCAACAAGGTTTGGAACACCTCTGCCATCGATGTATTCACGACGAACGATGTGGCCTGGACCTTTAGGGGCAACTAGAAAAACATCTACGTTCGCTGGTGGCTTGATGAAGCCGTAACGGATTGAGAAACCGTGGCCAAAGACGAGTGCTTTACCTTCGGTTAGGTTTGGCTCAATCTCCTTTGCGTAGATATCGCGCTGACGTGGATCTGGTGCCAAGATCATGATTACATCTGCCCAAGCAGCTGCCTCAGATACAGATAGAACCTTTAGACCAGCTTCTTCTGCCTTTGCTTTACTCTTTGAGTCTTCCTTTAGGCCAACCACAACATCAACGCCTGAATCCTTCAGGTTCAATGAGTGAGCGTGACCCTGGGAACCGTAGCCAATAACAGCTACTTTCTTGCCCTGGATAATGCTTAGATCGGCATCCTTGTCATAAAAGATTTCAGCCACTTGTTTTATCTCCTTGTTTTATGGTTAGTACTACTTAAGAACCTTCTCGGTGATTGACTTTGAACCTCGTCCAATAGCCAAAACACCCGACTGCACCAACTCTTTGATGCCGAAGGGTTCGAGAACTTTGATGAAGGCTTGACACTTGGCGGTTTCGCCAGTTACCTCAATGATTAGCGCATCGCTCGCGACGTCGATGACGCGGGCACGGAATAAGGTTACCGCTTCTAAGACCTGAGAACGACTTGCAGCATCAGTCTTCACCTTAATTAGCATGTGATCGCGCTGAACAGTGGTTTCAGGCTCTAGTTCAACGACCTTTATCACATTGATTAGCTTGTTTAGCTGCTTGGTTACCTGCTCCAGAGGTAGGCCTTCAACACTAACTACAACAGTGATACGAGATAAACCTTCAACTTCAGTAGTACCAACAGCCAAAGATTCTATGTTGAAGCCACGACGGGCGAACAATCCGGCAACACGGGTAAGTAGACCTGGACGGTCTTCAACTAGAAGGGATAGTACGTGCTGTGACATTTACTCTTCCTCCCCTTCTTCCCAAACCGGTCGTTCATCTCGAGCGAACTGAACCGCATCGTTAGAAAGACCGGCTGGAACCATTGGCCAAACCATGGCATCTCTTCCAACGATGAAGTCAATAACAACAGGTCTGTCGTTGGTCTCCATAGCTAATTTGATGGCGGCGTCAACGTCTTCTTCTTTTTCAACGCGGATACCCAGGCAACCATAAGCGTCAGCTAACTTCACAAAGTCAGGAACCATGATGGTGTCTGTTCCAGTATTCAAATCTGTATTTGAGTATCGAGAGTTATAGAACAGTGTTTGCCACTGTCTAACCATTCCAAGTGAAGAGTTGTTAATGATGGCAACCTTGATTGGAATGTTGTTGATGGTGCAGGTAGCGAGTTCTTGGTTGGTCATCTGGAAACAACCATCGCCATCAATAGCCCATACCAATCTTTCTGGTTGAGCAACTTTTGCGCCCATCGCAGCAGGCACTGCATAACCCATAGTTCCAGCTCCACCGGAGTTCAACCAAGAGTTCGGTCTTTCATACTTAATAAACTGTGCTGACCACATCTGGTGTTGCCCGACACCAGCAGCAAAGATTGCTTCTGGACCAGAGAGCTCACCAATACGTGAGATAACAAACTGTGGTGACATCTTGCCATCGTCAGGCTGGGTATAGCCAAGTGGATAACGAGTTCTTAGATCGCTTAGGAATTTCCACCACTCAGCAATATCTGGCTTAGTTCCCTTGAGGTCCGCATTTAGTTCAGCGTTTAGTTCAGCGATGACTTCTTTCGCGTCACCAACAATAGGAACATCAGCAAAACGAATCTTGCCAATTTCAGCAGGATCAATATCTACGTGAATAACTTTTGCTCCAACAGCAAAAGTTTTTACTTGACCGGTAACGCGGTCATCAAAACGAGCACCAAGAGTAATAAGCAAATCGCTGCGCTGTAATGCAGTAACAGCTGGAACAGTTCCATGCATACCTGGCATACCTAGGTTCTGTGGATCTGAATCAGGGAATGCACCTCTTGCCATAAGAGTTGTCACGACAGGTGCACCAATTATTTTGGCTAGTTCAAGAAGTTCTAAGTGTGCTCCTGCTCTAACAATTCCGCCACCGACATAAAGTACAGGTCGCTTCGCTTCTTTTATTAGTTGAGCGGCAGCTTGAATCTGCTTGCCATGTGGCTTAGTAACCGGCTTGTATCCAGGAAGGTCAATCTTCGGTGGCCAAACGAATTCTGCTTTACCGTTCTGAGCATCTTTAGCAATGTCAACTAGAACTGGACCTGGGCGTCCTGTGGTTGCAATCAAGACAGCTGCTGCAAGAACACCAGGGATATCTTCAGCTTTAGTTACTAGGAAAGAGTGCTTGGTAATTGGCATGGTGATTCCAACAATGTCTGCCTCTTGGAAAGCATCGGTACCAATTGCAGTTGAGTTCACCTGACCGGTGATGGCAAGAAGTGGAACTGAGTCCATGTGTGCATCAGCAATAGCGGTCACCAGGTTGGTAGCTCCTGGTCCACTTGTTGCTATACAAACACCAAGTTTTCCTGAAGCAGAGGCGTAGCCTTCAGCTGCGTGACCGGCACCTTGTTCGTGACGAACCAGGATGTGTCTGATCTTGGTTGAATCCATTAGCGGGTCATAGGTAGGCAGAATTGCTCCACCAGGTAGACCAAAAATATCGGTAACACCTAGCAGCTCAAGGCTTCTTACGATTGCCTGAGCACCTGTTAAAACTTCGTTAGCCATCTCTATCCTTGTTTGGACCTGTGTTAACCGCAGTAAGCACCTTCAGCTGCTGAGTGCACCAGCTTTGAATATTTTGCGAGTACTCCACGGGTATAACGGGGTTCTAGTGGCACCCATTCTGCTTTACGGGCTGCCAACTCTTCTGGCTCAACTAGTAGTTCGAGCGTGCGAGCTGCGATGTTGACTCGTATTAAGTCTGAATCGCGTACCAGAGCAATCGGACCGCCATCGGTCGCCTCTGGTGCAATGTGTCCGATACAAAGGCCGGTTGTGCCGCCTGAGAATCGTCCGTCAGTCAAGAGTAATACATCTTTACCTAGTCCCGCACCTTTTATAGCGCTGGTGATCGCTAGCATCTCACGCATGCCAGGACCACCCTTAGGTCCTTCGTAGCGAATAACAACAACATCGCCCTTAGAGATCTTGCCTTCGGTTAGAGCCTGCATAGCTGCAGCTTCTCTTTCAAAGACACGAGCAGGGCCAGTGAAGTCTTCAAGATCAAAACCAGCGGTCTTCACAACAGCACCTTCAGGAGCCATTGAACCTTTGAGGATTGAGATTCCCCCAGTCTTGTGAATTGGGTTATTCAAAGCTCTGATGATCTTGCCATCTGGATCTGGTGGGTTAATGCCAGCTAGGTTCTCAGCAACGGTTTTACCGGTAACAGTAAGAGCATCACCGTGGATTAGACCTGCATCCAACAGAGCCTTCATAACAACTGGTACTCCACCAACACGGTCAACATCAGCCATTACGTATCTACCGAAAGGCTTTAGATCTCCCAGGTGAGGAACCTTGTCTGCAATTCTGTTGAAGTCATCAAGAGTTAGATCAACTTCTGCTTCAAGAGCAATAGCCAAGAAGTGCAGCACTGCATTGGTTGAACCACCAAAAGCCATGGTCACAGCAATTGCGTTCTCTAAAGCTTTCTTAGTGATGATATCCCTTGTAGTAATGCCCTTTGAGATTAGGTTAACTACCGCTTCACCTGAACGGTGAGCCCAGTTGTCTCTTCTTCTATCTGCAGAAGGAGGAGAAGCTGAACCAGGTAGTGACATACCCATAGCTTCAGCAGCACAAGCCATTGTGTTAGCGGTATACATTCCACCACAGGCACCTTCACCTGGACAGATTGCTCGTTCAATGCGATCCAAATCTTCAAGGCTCATGGTTCCAGCCTTACAAGCACCAACAGCCTCAAAAGCATCGATGATGGTTACTTCTTTTTCAGTTCCATCGGTGAGCTTGACCCAACCTGGAGCAATTGTTCCTGCATACAAGAACACTGAAGCAAGGTCTAAACGAGCCGCTGCCATCAACATGCCTGGCAGTGACTTGTCACATCCAGCTAGCAGAACTGAACCATCAAGTCTTTCAGCCTGCATAACTGTCTCAACTGAGTCAGCAATAACTTCCCTTGAAACTAGGGAGAAGTGCATACCCTCGTGACCCATGGAGATACCGTCTGATACGGAAATAGTGCCAAATTCAAGTGGATAGCCATTAGCAGCGTGGACACCCATCTTGGCTGCATCTGCTAAACGATCTAACGAAAGATTGCAAGGCGTTACCTCATTCCATGAGGATGCCACACCAATTTGAGGTTTTTCCCAGTCCTCATCACCCATGCCAACAGCTCTAAGCATTCCTCTGGCTGCTGCACGCTCAATACCGTCTGTTACAACCCGGCTTCTAGGCTTCATGTCGTTAGTCATTAGTCAAGTTTAGGCGAAATCAGTTCGTTATAAATAGGTCAATAGTTGGTTTAGCCTAGATACGTGCCAGCAAGCCAAGAAAACCTAGATGCCCAGAGCCTGGATCGTTATACCCAGGCTGCTATTAGCTCAAGCCGTGAGGTGATTCGGTCCTACTCAACGTCCTTCGGTTTGGCCAGTAATCTACTGAAACAACCGATTCGAACCCATGTTCAAAACATCTATGCTCTAGTTCGAGTTGCCGATGAAATCGTAGACGGTGCAGCAGCCGGTGCTCTGGGCCCTAATAGCCGAACTGAAACTAGTTCACAACTAGACAAGCTGGAGCAAGAAACTTACACAGCGATGAAACTAGGTTTTAGCACAAATCTTGTAGTTCATGCATTTGCAGATACCGCAAATAAAACAGGAATTACCAAAAAGCTAGTTGAACCGTTCTTTTACTCAATGCGTCTTGACTTGCTAAAGACCAAGCACGACCAAAAATCTTTTGACCTATATGTTTATGGTTCAGCTGAAGTCATCGGCCTTATGTGTTTGCAGGCTTTCAAGCAAAGCAAGATTTTTTCCATTCAGGAGCAAGAAACTCTAAGAATCGGAGCACAAGCTCTAGGAGCTGCTTTCCAAAAAGTTAACTTCCTAAGAGATCTAAAAGCAGATTTTGAACAACTAGGCAGAAGTTACTTCCCTCATGTAAATGTAGCTTCGTTCAATGAAGAGACAAAAAACCGTTTAGTTAAGGAAATAAAGGAAGATTTAGCGTTATCGGCTAAGACCATTCCCCTTCTTCCAAGTTCATCTAGGAAAGCAGTTGTCGCAGCGCAACTACTATTTGATGCCCTCAACAGGAAGATTCAAAAGACTCCCGCAACTAAACTCATCAAAACGCGTATTCGTGTCACAGATATCCAAAAACTTTTCATCCTCCTAAAAGCAATGATCGGAGTAACTCCTAAATGACCCAAAAAAGCGCAATCATCGTCGGTGGCGGTATCGCAGGCTTAGCAACGGCAGCCCTGCTAGCTAAAGCCGGTATGAAGGTCCAGCTATTCGAAGCTAGAGAAAAAGTTGGTGGGAGAGCATACATCTGGGAGAAAGATGGCTTCACCTTCGACATGGGGCCATCTTGGTATCTGATGCCTGATGCTTTCGATCAGTTCTTCAAACTGATGGGCACCACAGCAGATAAAGAACTAGATTTAGTTCGTCTTGATCCTGCTTATAGAACAATCTTCGAAGGTCAAGATGAACCTATGTTTATGCATGAATCACTTGAAAAGAATCTGCAAGAGTTTGAAGCCTATGAACCAGGTTCAGCCAAGATGGTTCAAAAATACTTAGACAGTGCAGAAGAGACCTATCTGCTAGCTAACAAGCACTTCCTATACACAAACTTCCAGAACGCGAAATCTTTTACTCACCCAGATGTTGCTAAGAAAGCAGCGACTTTCATCAAGCATCTTCTAACTTCACTTTATGGTTTCTCTGCCAAGCATGTGAAGGATGAGAGATTACGTAAGGTTCTAAACTTCCCTGCTGTTTTCCTTGGTGCTTCGCCTTACGACACCCCAAGCATGTATCACTTGATGACACACATCGATATGAATGTTGGAGTGTTCTATCCTCAGGGTGGAATCTACAAGATCATCGAAGCAGTTGAGCGTCTTGCTAAAGCACACGGCGTTGAGATTCACACCAACTCCCCTGTTTCCAAAATCAATGTCAGCTCAGCTGGTCACGTTGAAGGTATCCAAGTTGGCACAGCTACATACAAAGCAGATGTTGTTGTTGCTAACGCTGACCTGCACTTTGTTGAAACCAAACTGCTAGATCCCAAATACCAGTCACTGCCACAGAAGTGGTGGGATAAGAGAATCCCAGGGCCTTCAGCTCTTCTCATGTATTTAGGTGTCAAAGGCAAGATCGACAACCTAGATCACCACACTTTGCTATACACAGATGACTGGGCAACTAACTTTGCTCAAGTTTTCAAGAAAGCCGATGGCAAGAGCAAAGTTGCACACCCTGCCAGCTTGTATATCTGTGCTCCTAGTAAGACAGATCCATCGGTTGCACCAGATGGATATGAGAACCTCTTTGTTCTAGTGCCAGCAGCAGCCGACCCTTCTATTGGTCGAGGTGGCATTGATAGATCTGGTGATCCAGCATTCGAAGCAGAAGCAGATCGCATCATTGATCAGATTGCTGAATGGTGCAAGATTCCAGATCTCAAAGAGCGCATCGTAGTCAGAAGAACCATGGGACCACAGAACTTCGTTGAAGAACTAAACGCTTGGTCAGGAACAGCTCTTGGTATGGCACACACTCTGAGACAGTCTGCTTTCTTTAGACCGAAGAATAAGAGCAAGAAGGTCAAAGGACTTTACTACGCAGGACACCACTCGATTCCAGGTATTGGTTTGCCGATGTGTCTAATCGGAGCAGAGCTTGTATACAAGCTGATGATTGATGATAAGTCCAGTGGTCCAACACCTGATGAAATCAAACCTATTTCTGATGACGGTTGGAAAGGTTTGAACTAGTGCAGTTTGCATATCTTGGCGGACTGATCTTTTCCATTATTGGTTTAGGTCTATTCGACTGGAAATTCAAGCTAGGTTTTTCAACTAACAAGAAAGCAGCAACTCTTGCTACCTTGCTGCCACTAGTTTTCTTTTTACTTTGGGATGGTGCCGGCATTGCTCTGGGTATTTTCTTTAGAGGTGAAACAAGTCATCTGACTGGAATAGTCGTTGCCCCTGAGCTACCCCTTGAAGAATTGTTCTTCTTATTCCTGTTGAACTACACAACACTAACCATCTTTATTGCAGTGAAGAGAATAGCGGCTAAGCGATGAACTATCTAGCGCTCAATGTTGTCTTTATGCTCATCGCTTTTGTAATTCTGAATGTCTTTGTTAGAAAATCCCCTTGGAAACTAATTGGCTGGACACTTCTTGTAATGGTTCTAGTAACCCTTATCTTTGACAACTTAATAGTTGCTTTAGGAATTGTCGACTATGACACAACCAAGATCAGTGGTGTGCTCTTAGGCTTAGTTCCAATAGAAGATTTTGCATACACAGTTGTTTCAGTGTTAGCAGTTTCAGCTATCTGGCACAAACTAACCAAGGAGAAATAGATGAAGGCTATAAAGACTCTGTTCTGGTCTTCAAGACCAGTCTCTTGGATAAACACTGCCTTCCCTTTTGGTGCTACCTACGTATTTCTAAATCACAAAGTTGATTTGACTTTCTTTGTTGGAACTTTGTTCTTCCTCATTCCATACAACCTCTTGATGTATGGCATTAACGATGTCTTTGACTATGAGAGCGATCTTAGAAACCCAAGAAAAGGTGGCATTGAAGGATCCCTGCTAGCTAAGCAGTACCACAAGTTGACTATCTGGTCTTCAATCCTTAGTTGCGTACCGTTCCTTGTTTACCTTTACTCAGTATCAGATCTTAACTCCGCACTTTGGCTAACCCTTTTTGTCTTTACAGTGGTCGCCTATAGCGCTCCAGTACTTAGATTCAAGGAACGTGGCTTCCTGGACTCAATTACCTCAGCCAGCCACTTCGTTGGCCCAATGATTTACGCCATGTCACTCTCTGGTGCAGACCTTGCTGACCGTGCTGTTTTATCTTGTGTTTTAGCCTTCACTCTTTGGGGTGTTGCCTCTCATGCCTTTGGTGCAGTTCAGGATGTGAAAGCAGATCGTGAAGCTAACATATCAAGCATTGCAACCATGATTGGCGCAAGAGCAACTGTTTGGTTTGCTTTTATCTGTTATGGCTTAGCCGGAGTCCTAGTTATGAACACAACTTGGCCAGGACCATTAGCTGCTATCGCAGCTTTGCCATACCTTCTTATTCTGAGTCCATATCTGAACATCACTGATGCTGATTGTGAGAAAGCAAATAAGGGTTGGCGAAGATTTATCTGGTTGAACTTCTTTGCAGGTTTTGTAGTTTCAATCTTGCTAATCAGCTCGGTTGTTTTCTAGCTAGCTCTAGCCACCCAATCAATCATGTATAGCTTGTTGAACCCACTGGCACAGTGGTGACAACTGTATAAACGCTTAGGTCTCTGGTATCTATAGTGTTCGTGTCCATTTGGGCACAGACCTTTATATGGTGCATACACTTGAGCAATCTCTTCGCCGGTGTATTTGTCATTGCGATAACCAATACGTTTAGCGGTAGCTAGCCACTTCTTACCGTGACCTTCTTTAGGACCACATAGTGCATGTGCAATTTCATGCAAGACCGTCTGCATGACCTCATCAACAGAGTGAACCAGGGCTAAGTACTTGCTAACTGTGATTCTTTTATCGGAATATGAACAGAGCCCTGCTCTTCTTCGACCACTATCAAACCCAAAAGACCAATCCCGGTCTTCAATACGCTCTAACATCTCTGTTTCCGCTAGAGAACGGATGTAATCCCAACGATCAGCAACTAATCTGATCTTCTTACCTTCATTGCTTCTTGATTTCTCAACAAAGCCATAATCCTCAAGTGCTGCCAATAGGGATATCTGTTCAACTGATGCTCTAACCGAGATCTTGCTCAGTTTGAGTTCATCAAAGGCGTAGTCCATAACTTCACGAATTGCCTCAGCAATCCAGGCCATGCTCCCCGTGAGGTGCTGCTCAACCTCGAGAAATGCAGCTGGGCCTGTTTCCTTGAAATCTCTTAGCTCAATCTTGGCGATTAGCTCTGAATCCCCTGGCTTCTTGACTTCCCAGCAATGAGGCCCAATACAGGTCAGCACTAACCCAGCTCGGGTCAGGTTTCTAGATATCGTGGCTATCATCGCAAAGACAGGCTAACCCCGTCCCACCACGAGACAGGTTATTTATCCACCTAAATTGTTGATAACACTCTTAAAAGTGGATAAAAAATGACTTAAAGTTCCATTCCTGTTAACTTTCTGTTAGCCACACCCGAAATGTCCTGAAAATCGCAGGTCCAAGCCAATAATCTGGCGCCTATGACTACTAACACAAAAAACTCTGCTTCGGCAGGTGCAATCGAAACCAACGACATTCTCCCAATCCCATCGGGTGAACGTCACGGCAAACCGTGGCACTTATTCACAGTTTGGTCGTCCCCGAACCTCGAGTTCGCAACTATATTCATTGGCTTCTTGGCTGTTATCGCGTTCGGTTTGAACGTATGGCAGGCAATCCTAGCTATCGTGATTGGTAACGGTCTAGCCGCTATCACCCACGGAATCCTAAGCACCTGGGGACCTAAACACGGTCTTCCACAAATGGTGCTTGGCCGCAGCGCTTTTGGTTACTGGGGTAACTTGCTTCCAGCAGGTATGTCTACCCTCGTTGCTGGTATCGGCTGGTTCGCAGTAAACAGCACCTCAGGTGCTTTTGCTCTCCAGGCTCTTACCAAGCTGCCTATCGAAATAGATCTAGCAATCGTTGTTATTGCTCAGATTGGAATCGCTTTCGTAGGCCACAACCTAATTCAGAAGTTTGAGCGTTACGCGTTCTACTACCTGGTAGTCGTTTTCGGCATCGGTGCTGTAATCGTTCTTGGACAGGGTAACTACGTTATCCCTGCAGGTCATGAATCATTCAATCTAGCTGGCTTCACCCTAACTGCAGCTGCAGCTTACGGTTACACAGCTGGTTGGACTGCTTTCGCATCTGACTACTCAAGATACATGCCAGCAAACTCAAACTCTCGCCAAATTGGCTTGTTCGCAGGTTTCGGTAACTTCTTCGCAACCACTTTGTTGATGACTGTTGGAGCGGTTGCATGGACTGTTATCAGCCCTGACGGTAACCCAACAGAACTATTCACGGGCATGCTTCCACAGTGGCTAGGAGCGCTAACACTTCTAGGAATTGCGGTTGGATCTATCGGTGCTAACGTTCTTAACGTTTACTCAGGTGCCATGTCATTCCTTGCAATGGGATTCAACTTTGGATTCAAGACTCGCAGAGCTGTGATGGTTGCTATCGCGGGTGTCTTCGGAACTATCACTGCTTACCTAGCAATTACAGGTAACTTTGTTCAGCAGTTCGAAGGCTTCCTGCTAGTTGTTTCATACTGGGTAGCTCCATGGATCGCGATTGTTCTAACTGACTCAATAATTCGTAAGGGTCAAGACATCGGTGCTCTAGCTCAGAACTCAAAGCGTGAAAACGCGGCAGGCGTCATTGCATTCGTAGTTGCTGTTGTTGTCTCAATTTGGGGCTTCTGCAACCAGATTGCATACACCGGTCCTCTAGCGAAGCAGTATTCGCTAGGTGACGTCACTCCAGTTGTTGGCTTTATCCTTGCCGCAGTGCTTTACGCAGTGCTTGCCAAGGCTCTAAAGACTGACAAGAAATAAATAACCCCTAACTAAGGAAGCCTCGGCTATGGAATTCAAACCAGGAGATATCTTCATCACAGATGAAGAAAAACTATCGGTTGCCATAGCCGAGGCTCACCTAGGGTTATCAGAAGGTGGCATTCCTATTGGAGCTGCCCTGTTTGATCAAAATGGTGTCCTTTTAGGATCCGGTCACAATCTTCGTGTCCAACAGGGTGACGCATCTATGCACGGTGAAACCAGTGCATTTAGAAACGCTGGCAGACAGCGTTCATACAAAAACGTAACCCTGGCTACCAGCCTCTCCCCTTGCTGGTACTGCTCAGGTCTCATCCGTCAGTTCAACATAGGAAAACTGCTAGTTGGCGACGACATCAACTTCAAGGGTGGCCAAGACTGGGTTCAAGAACACGGCTGTGATGTAACAGTCATGAATGATCCAGGTCTTATCAAAGTAATGGGTGACTTCATTATTGCTAACCCAACTCTTTGGAATGAAGACATCGGCGAAGACTAATTTCCTTGAAAGTTAGCTTCACTGCAACAACATTTGAATGGCGAGGCCCTGCCCCATTCATGTTTGCAAAAGTTCCAGATAATGAAGCTCAACAAATCAAAGAATTAAGCAAGATGCTCACCTACGGTTGGGGCGTTATTCCTTGCACAGTGACTATAGGTAACACATCAACCACCACATCCCTCTTCCCCAAACATGGTTATAGCTCTTAGTCTGATAAAGTACGAATTGTTCCCGAAAGGGTCTTTACGGATACAGAGTGCTATCTAGTGTTAGGAATAGTCATGGGAAAATCAACTGTTCAAAAAAGTTACCTCAGCAAACTGGTGACCATCTTAATCTTGTCCACTCTGCCGTTGTTAGGCCTAGGCCTTGTGACAGCTGCAAACGCGGCCGATGTTTTAGAGACACGCATGGGACAGACGTTGACGTTTAAGGCATCTCAGGCTCTTTCTCAGACTGATTGGCAGGCACACTCAAAAGATTGTTCAGCTTCGGGATACTCGATGCAAGTGCTAACTTCAGGCACCGAAGAGGTTGTATTTGAAAGTTCAGAGACTTTTGAAACAGAGCATTGTCTAAATCAACCAACACAGTGGCTAGATGTTTTCACTTGGGATCAAGCGTCTTGCACAACCGACTCGTCGGTATGTATTTCCATGCCCAATGAGAGCCGGCTAGCTCCGGCGGGCGACTACAACATTAGGTTTATTCTTTTATTGGAAGGCGCTACCCCCACACAACTTGAAAATACTTTTTCAGTTGCTGTCTTACCTGCTTGTTTCTACATGTTCTCGGACTACACCTCTGAAATCTTTCCCCACAAAGATGGATATCTAGACAACGTCACAGGCAGCCTTGAGTTTTGGAATGACTCGGGTGAATATTTACAGAATTACCCAACTGCAAAACTTGCCCTAAAACAAGGAACCAAAACTTTGGCTACTACGGAACTCTCAGATGATGGTTCTTTCAGTTTTCCTGAATTGGAGAAGTTAAACGGCAAATTCAACATTGTTATGCTTTCGATTCAGAACCCCGCGGGCGGAAAGAGATGGGTTTCCGCTCAGACAACAGTCGAAGGTTCAACAAAAACTACAAAACTGGGTTCGTTTAGTTTGTCAGCATCTGCAACTGTTTTTCCGAGTAAAGATGGGTATCTTGATTCAGCGACTATTACAACCTCGAACTCATTGACCACAGGTAAGAGAGGAAAGATTAGTGGCGACATCAAGATATTAAAGGGAAACCAAGTTCTGAAGACTTTTCCTCTTTCAATGTCCGGAACTAAATCCGTTTCCTGGGATGGAAAAATCGGAGGAAGAATCGTTGAAGGAATTTACTCAATTGTCGCTAGCGCCAAAGGTCCAGAGGGCGGGACTATAAGAAAAACAACCTCTATAAAAGTTAGTTCAAAGAAATGGGTATATAAGACCATTTCCAAGACATTTGGTGCTTATTCAGTCGCTGACGAAAGCCAAGGCACTTCATTCGATCCGATTGAAAAATATGGTTCGTCCGGTGCTCGTTTTTACTCCTCAGGCGATGGAGACACCATGGTAGTTAAGTTATCCATACCCGTAAACTCAAAAACTGTGAAATGGCGAATCAGGTTCAATGAGTGGGAGACATCAGATGGCTTCTTCCTCTACATGCCTTGCCGCACTTCAAATTGTCTCTCCAGCTTTGTTAGCAACATTAGCCTCGGATTCTCAAGCTACGACAGTGGCACAACCTGGTCGCCGTGGGCAAGTCTTCAAGGTGGAACAGCTAATTTTTCAATTGGATCCACAGACTGGGCCTCGCTTTATGTTGACTCATTCACAATCGAATACGTCACAAAGCTTCTGAAATAGCAAGGCTGGACTAAAGAAACCCCGGTCCTCGTGAGAAGGAACCGGGGTTCGTGCGCTCCCCGGGAATCGAACCCGGAACCCACTGATTAAGAGTCAGTTGCTCTGCCGATTGAGCTAGAAGCGCATTGCCTTAGGCAACGATTCTCAAGAATAGCAGTTATAGGCATGGTAATC
>Ga0214921_10002894_pt1 | contig 27096 bp, 30 predicted proteins | sample LL1505_MetaG_FD_177992 | JGI IMG/M metagenome (GOLD analysis project Ga0214921, IMG submission 177992) | Freshwater microbial communities from Lake Lanier, Atlanta, Georgia, United States - LL-1505 | ecosystem: Environmental > Aquatic > Freshwater > Lake | place: USA: Georgia | collected... | reverse complement strand
ATCGTGGTTTAGGTTAGCACGTAGGTAACGATTTGCATTAAGTCACCTAGCAGTTGGAATACCTCTAGAAGTTCCAACAGGGTCTGAGAGGAATCCCTTAATCGGATAAATAACGTGTCCCTCTCTATTGCCGCATAGTGTAATGGTAACACAACAGATTTTGATTCTGTTATTGTTGGTTCGAACCCAGCTGCGGTAACATAATCGGAGGGGTGCCTGAATGGTTAAAGGAGCAGGTTGCTAACCTGTGACGGGGAAACTCGTCTGTTGGTTCGAATCCAACTCTCTCCGCGAGATACTTATAAAAAAAGGAGGTCCATATGAGACAGTTTATGACTCTTCACGGAGTTCAAATTGAAAACTTGATAGAATACATTAAAGATTATGTATCCACAAGAAAAGATGTTGAAATATTGGTTGGTTCCGATTCTCAATGTTATAGAAACACTAAAACAGTTTATGGTGCGGTTATTGCACTTTACACACCAGGTAAAGGTGCTCACGTATTGTGTAGTCGTGAGTCGATGCCTATGGAAAAAAATACTGCGGTTAGGTTAATGACCGAGGTTTGGAAATCAATTGAGATAGCCGAATATCTTCGTGAAAATGGTTTACCGAAACCAAAATGGATTGATATTGACCTAAATCCTGACCCTAAGTATAAATCAAATTCTGTTTTAAGGCAGGCGGTTGGACTTGTAGAGGGAATGGGATATCAGGTTAGATACAAACATCTTGGGGCTATGATAACATATGCCGCTAACCATTTAGTTAGAATTTAAAAATAAAAAAAAGATTTTCTTGATTATTCAAATACTTATAGTATATTTGTGTAACAATTAAAAAATTAAAACAATGAGAACTCAAAAACATACGATGTCGTTTACAATCTGCACTAAGTGGGCGGAGATTCGTGATATTGCTATGTCCCAAGGTTCAAACTTGTTTTATAACTAAAAATTATATATAACATTTCAGAAAACCTCGGGACAAAATCTCGGGGTTTTTTGTTTATGGGCTGTAATGTTCCAAGGTTGGCGAAGAACCTTTGCAAGGTTTTTGGGAGATTTCGATTATCTCACGGTCCACATAATGTTCGGGTAGCTCAACGGTGAGAGCATTCGCCTGATACGCGAAAGGTTGTAAGTTCGAATCTTACTCCGAACACATAAGGTGCCCAAGCTAACTTGGTAGAAGCGTCAGACTGAAAATCTGAAGGACTCGGCTCGGAACCGAGGGGTACCACTAAAAATAAACGATTAAAACAGAATACTATGGAAAGTGACAAGTATAACAAACAGAACTCCCTCGCAACTCTAAGGTAGAGTACTCGGCTTTTAACCGAGGTGTTCAGGTTCGATTCCTGACGGGGGAACAAAATGGTCGGATGGCCGAGTGGCTTAGGCGGAGGTCTGCAAAACCTCTTACATCAGTTCGAATCTGATTCTGACCTCAATAAAATGCGTGCGTAGTTCAATTGGTAGAATGTCGCTCTCCAAAAGCGAAGATGAAGGTTCGAGTCCTTACGTGCGTGCAGACGGTCTTATAGTTTAATGGAAAAACGATTCGCTACGGACGAATTGAGTCGGGGTTCGAATCCCTGTGAGACCTCATAAGGAAAGTAAAGCGGCTACATCGGAGTGGCGACAGGTCTTGAAAATCTGGCATCCCCTTATACGGGATTGGGGGTCGGGTCCTCTGCTTTCCGCACATGGTGACTGTAGTGTAAAGGTTAACACGACTGATTGTGGTTCAGTTAATTAGGGTTCGAATCCCACTGTCACACTAACACGCCCGAGTAGCTCAATTGGCAGAGCAGCACTTTTGTAAAGTGAAGGTTGTAGGTTCGATTCCTATCTTGGGCTCTTAAAAAAAGTTTTGTTTGTTTGAAAAAGGTTTATTATCTTTGTGAAACAAATGCCGCGGTGGTCAAGGGGTTAAGACGCTTCCCTTTCACGGAAGAGTCACGGGTTCGATTCCCGTCCGTGGTACCCTGAACTTTTTTGTACCTTGTGCATATTTATTATAAAAGATAATTATGCCAAGACAAAAAAAGAAAATACATTATATGTATAAAACAACCTGTAAAATAACCAATAGATTTTATATTGGAATTCATTCGACAACAAATATTGATGATGGTTATTTAGGTAGTGGGAAAAGATTAAGATATAGTATCAGAAAATATGGTATTGAGAATCATTCTAAAAAAATTTTAAATTTTTTTGATTCAAGAGAATCGTTACTTGAACATGAAAAAAAAATAGTGAATATTGATTTAGTTAATGATGAATTATGTATGAATCTAAAAGAGGGTGGAACTGGAGGATTAATTGGGTTACCAAAAAAAACTTTAGATAAGATTCGTAAAGGAGCGTCTGACTATATGATAGAGAAATGGAAAAACAATGATTTTAGAAAAAAAATTATCAAGATTTTAATAGAAAATACTATAAAAAACCATAAAAAAGGTGTCATAAATTATAGTACCACTAAAAATAAAAATATTAGTGAGGAACATAAAAGAAAAATAGGAGATAAAAATAAAATAAAACAAAATGGTGAAAAAAATTCACAATACGGTACTTGTTGGATAACAAATGGTGATGAAAACAAAAAAATAAAAAAAGATAGTTTAATACCTGAAGGTTGGAGTAAGGGTAGAATTATAAAATAAAAAAAGGTTGATTGGGAAAGCCGAAGACACAAACAGAATATCATGGGTCGCAAGCCCCCTATGGTGTATGAGCTGAGGAGGGGAGAAATCTCAAGTAAGGCCAATCATAAAAACAGATGTCCACTCGCCCATCTTCTGTTTTCCTTTTTTCAAGGTCTATTAGTGAAATGGTTATCACACCACCCTGTCACGGTGGCATTTTCGGTTCGAGTCCGTGATAGACCGCACGTTCCGAAACATGACAACGGATAGTGTACCCTACACGATGAGAAACGGAGTGATGTCCGTATGGGAACGTACATTGACGTATAGGTAGAACGTCAGGGCAAGTCAGCCCGACTTCGTGAAGACGAATGATTATTCCTAACCCCATCTCGGGGGACAGCCGAAACACCTGTGAGTTGGATAAATGAGGGTGTTATTTTTTTTTAAAAGTGAAATACTTATTAATATATAAAATATTAATAACATGAAACAATTATTTTACTTACTACTTTTAACTGTTTTTACAACAGTAGGAGTTAACGCACAACTTCAATTCTTAAGTAAAGATGTTAACTCAAAATATCAAGATTTTAGACCCGTGGTATCCGCGAACGGTCATTATTTATTCTTTACAGTCGAGGGTAATCCTATTAATAAATATAAAGATGGTCAAGACATTTGGTTATCTGAACGTACTGATTCAGGTGAGTGGGGTAAAGCTGAGAGATTACCTGATTATATAAACTGTGAAAGGTATAACGGTGTTTTTTGGTCATCACCTGATGGGAATAGAATAATAATTAGAGGGGCTAAGGATGGTACAACTAATGGAATTATTCGTAGAGGTTATTCTATAGTTAGTAAATTTAATGGTGTGTGGGGAACACCACAACCAATAAAAATTCGTGACTATAATAAATTATCACAAGGTAAATTTACAGGTGTAACATTATCTCCTGATGAAAAAGTGATGATATTTTATTTTGATGACGAAAGAAATGGGGATTGGAATGACTTATGGATTAGTTATTTAAACGATACAACTAATGAGTATTCCACACCAATTATGTTAACTGAATTAAGTAATGAAGATGAAGATGAAATAAGTCCTTATATTGCACCTGATAACGAAACACTTTATTATTCGACAAATAAAAAAGGAGGTCTTGGTAATTTTGATATTTGGATGACACGTAGATTAGATAATACTTGGTTACATTGGTCAGTACCTGTTAATATAGGTAAACCTATCAATACTAAAAGATGGGATGCTTATTTTTCAATAGGGGAAAATGATAGTACCGCATACGTATCAAGTAACTTTAAATATAATTTACGTGGTGAAAAAGGGGGTTCTGATATTGCAACAACAACAATACCTGAATCATTTCGTCCAATATTGAAAAAAATAATAATTGAACCTAAAAAAGATACCATTTTTAAAATTGATACTATTTTTATTACCAAAGTTATACCTTGTGATTCTTTAGATACTATGAGTGATGAAAGATTAAAAAAAGAATATAATAAAGGACGAATACTTTTTGACTTTGGGAGTTCAGTGTTAAGACCAGAAGCGTATCATCAATTAGACGTTATTGTAAGATTATTACGTAATAATCCTGATATGAAAATTGAAATTGGTGGGCATACAGATGCAATTGGACAAGATAAAAGAAATGATATACAATCAGAAGAAAGAGCAATGTCAGTTAAATCGTATCTTATTGGTAGGGGATTAAAACCTGAGAATTTAATTACTGTCGGATATGGTAATAAAAAACCAATAATGCCAAACAACAATGATGGGAATAGACAATTGAATCGTAGGGTGGAAATTAAAATATTATAAAGTTAAAACCCTCCCATAACATAATTAAGGTCAGAAATTTCTGACCTTTTATTTTGCGGTTTGGATATTGTTTTGTATTTTTGTTTTACAAAACAATTACAAATGAATATTAACGACATACCATACAAAGAAAGAGTATCACTTGAAAAGTTTATTGCCACTAATTTTACAAAATTAATTAAGGATAAAGAATTTGAATTCATCGTATATAACTATCGCGGGGTTGTTAAGATTAAAAACATTATACCACCAAAGAACGGATTATATGGAGATTATTCAGTAACTATTAAAGTTATTAAATTACAAAAAGAAATTTGGGTTGATTACTCAACTAAAAAAAAGGCATTGAAAGACGTTACATCGGTAACAAGTTCAAATGTTAGAGGTGTTAACAATAGAATTAGATATGTTATTGAAAAAGAATTACAATCATTGTCAGGAATATTTTCTATTGACCGTTATCGTATAAAGGCAAAAAGTGTTGATTATAAAACAGTAAAGAACTAAATAATATGAAAGAGTTAATTAAAAAATATGAGAGGGCTAGAAATAAAGCTAACAAACTTTATCAGGAGATATTAAATACCTCTGATGGGTTTTTATATGTAACTTGTTTAAGGTGTTATGGTTCCCTAAGTTGGCAAACCCATAATAATGAGTTCTCCGTTCAGGACTTATGTAATGAATTTTATGGAGACAACGGGATTGTGGATGTTTATACCAACAACCCAAATCATGAAATTCAATCATATGGTGATGTGAAGGTTAAGACGTATGAAGAAATTATGGATATGTCAAAGGATAATATATCAATGTCAAACGCTATATGTAATTGGATGACAAGAAGTTTATAAAATAAATTTGGTGGTCTCACAACTATTATATACCTTTACATTATGAAACAACTACCATACATCAACCGAACAAAAGGAATTATTGGCTACACAGAATCTGCAATTGCTAAAAATGAAACTAATGATTGTTTCGTAAGAGCCGTCGCATCTGCATATGAAATCCCATATGATAATGCGCATACTTGGGTTAAAGAAAAATTCAATAGACAAAATAGAAAAGGAACTATGGCTGTATCTTGTAAAATGGCAACAATGGCCTCAAGCGGTTATAAGTTTAACAACAAGTCAATAAATCCTATTGATAAGTTGAGAACTTATGATAACACGACTTATAAAATGAAAAGAACTACACTTAATCAATTCATTAAAAAGTATCCAACAGGGACTTATATCCTTATTGTTAGGGGACATGCTTTTACCTTGAAAAATGGTGCGGTGATTGGTAATAAAGGTGATGCATCATCAATGAAAAAGATTGTTCACGACGCATATCAAATAATTTAATATGAATACAATAGGATTAATTGGTAGTTTATTACTAACATTTTGTGGGGTTCCAGAATTATATAGAACCATTAAAGATAAGAAATGCCATTTAGGGTGGGGGTTTTTATCTATGTGGTTATTTGGGGAGGTATTTTGTTTATTCTACGGATTTGATTTAAAAGAAATCCCATTATTAATAAATTATACTTTTAACTTATTTGTTGTTTCTGTAATGTGTTACTATAAAATAAAAGGTTTTGCCAAGTCAAGTAAATTTCGTATCTTTGTGTAAACAAAACCAAAATATATGTTTGACAAATTAATTGATTTTATAATTCATTTTATTTCTGATGTACTTCCATTTCATGTTGTTAATTCTTGGGAAAAAGGTGTTTACTTGAGATTTGGTAAATTCATTAAAGTAGTTGGTCCTGGATTAACATTTAAGATACCATTTGTTGATAAGATTTGGACACATGAGGTTATTACTCAAACTGTTCATTTACAACCTCAGACTCTAACTACATTAGATGAGAAGGGTATTGTTCTTAAATCTATTGTTAGATACCATGTACATGATGTTCAGAAATTCTTACTGAATGTTATGCATGCGTCTGATGTCCTTGTTGACACAACCCAAGGGATTATTAGAGATACCGTTGAGGGGTATAATTGGGTTGACTTGTACGATATAAGTGAACATTTAGAAAATAAAGTTCAAGATACTGTTGGTAATTGGGGTATTACTATCGAGCGTATCACACTAACTGATTTGGGTATTGTTAATACTTATCGTATTATGTCCGATTCAAGTAAACAAACACCTATAATTAATACTGAAACTGTTTAATATGAATATATTTTTGTTAGATTGGGACGTTAAAAAATGTGCAGAATATCATTGTGACAAACATGTTGTTAAGATGATACTTGAGACCGCACAATTATTGTGTGGGGTTCATCATATGACCCCCCAAGTCACCCCTCAAGTTCCATATAAGTTATCCCATAAAAATCACCCTTGTGCGATATGGGCAAGAGAATCATTAACCAATTATCTATACTTGTGTGAACTTGGTTTAGAACTTTGTAAAGAATATACTTATCGTTACGGTAAACGACACAAATCACAGGATGTTATTGAGTGGTGTGTAACAAATAAAGCACAAATTTGTGACAAAGGTTTAACTAAACCAGCTTTAGCTATGCCTGATGAATATAAAGTTAACGACGCAATTGAGTCGTATAGAAATTACTACTTGGGGGCTAAGTCGGGATTTACTACATGGAAAAATAGAGAAATTCCAAATTGGTTTAAAAAAGATTTGGTAGTTCAAGAATAATTATTATCTTTGTGTTGTGATTGATTGAAACGATTCAGATACAATTATTCGGTCACAATAATTAGAGCGAAAAAATTCTAATTCAGAGTGAGACAGAAACGATTCAGATACAAAGTCTTACTCTTTTTTTATACATCAATAACTAGTTGGTCTCTACCAACTCTAAAAGGATTAAGACCTGATTCTCTAAAGACAGTCCTTACTAATAACTTCCAATAAGTTCCACCCATATGTTTAGCAACAATAGCAATTGCTAATCCCCATTTACTCGACCTAACAACAAAATTAGTATCTTCAGTTATTTCACCATTAACAATATATTCAGCAATTTCTTTTTTAGCGAAACTAATAACTTCAGTTATTTCTGAATTAGATATTTCTCTATCATCGTATAATTCAATATCATTTCTAGTTTTTCTATCATAAGCGTGGTTTGTTCTATCAACATCAAATGAAAAAATAACTTCTATTTTTGATGAGATTTGACCAATTCTTTTTTCAAGTATTAAATGTTCTTTAATTAATTTTTTTAAACTCATATTAATATAAATATATTAAAAATAGGACTTTTTTATTTATAACAATATTTATAAACATATAAAATTTGAAATCGTTAAACCTATGAGTTCTGAAGTTATTGTTGCATTTATTACAGGTATATTAGGTCCTGTATCTTTATTATTAATTAAACAATATTTTGATAAAAATAAGAAAAAACCTGACATTATAAAAGAAACTCTAAAAGAAGGTGAACTTATTGTAACTAAGTTGGAAAATATTAAAGAAGAATTTAAAGCTGATAGAGTTTGGGTTGCACAATTTCATAATGGCGGTAATTATTACCCAACAGGAAAATCAATGGCTAAATTTAGTATTATTTATGAAGTGGTTAATGTTGGAGTAACATCAATACAGTCTAATTTTCAAAGTATTCCAGTTAATTTATTTAGTAGGTCTATTAATCAATTATTAGAAAAAGACACAATAGAAATTTCTGATTTTAAAGATGAAACTATCGCTACCTACGGATTAAAATACATTGCCGAAGATACTGGATGTAAGTCAGCATATTTGTTCTCAATAAAATCTATTGACGATAAATTTGTTGGAATTTTGGGTGTTGATTTTACAAAAAGAAAAACAAGATTAGAACCAACGGATATTTCACATATGTCTAATTACTCAGCGACTTTAGGAGGTGTTTTAATGGATAGTGGAAAGTAATTATTTTTCAAATCTTTCTTCAAGATAATCTAAATCAAAAATAAATAATTTATCTCTTCTCAGAGTTATTGTTGAGTCTTCAATATCTATTACTCTACCAATATAATTTTTATTGGCATATTCTAAATTTACGTCCTCGGCCTCACCATCATTGGCTAAATACTCTATAGTGAAAATTGTTAATGTTTTATCATTTAAATTACTGTCAATATCTTTATTTTGAGTTATTAATGATTGTAATTCATCATGTAATTTTAAATCATATGAAACATATTGTGAAAGAACATATGGTACTGTGTCATGTATTTCTATAGAACCGTTTAAATCACATTTTTCACATCCAACATTTCCATTACTACATTGGTCACAATCTACAGTTCCTTCCCCTGAACAATTACTACACTCAAGTTTCCCACCACCTTGACATTCATTACAAGAATTTCCTTCCTCATCTTCTCCGTATCCTCCACACTCATCACAATCCACTTCTCCTGTCCTATCACATTCATCACATGATTGATATCCATTACCATCACAATAATCACAACTATGTTCACCACTTCCTCCACACTCATCACAATCAACATTATTTACAGTATCGCCAAATTCAAACGTATTAAATCCGAATAAATTATTTTTTACTTTACCTACAATAGTTTCATCATGGTTACCATTTGCAATCTCATAAGTAACAAAAACTAAGACTGGTATATTGTTAAGAGATATAATTTTTTTAATAAATTCCAAATGAGTATTTGTCATTATTATTTTATAAACTCCTTCAAGTGTAATAGTTCCACCTCCTTTTATAAAAGGTTGAATACTTTTGGCAATAGCATATATACTTGTTAAGCTCATTCTTTTTTATTTATAAATACTAGTTTACATTAAATGAGTACCAGATATTTATTAGATTATGGAAAGAAAAATAAAACAAGAAATTTCAAGAGTTAAAAATCTGATTTCAGAAACAACTCTTACATCAAGTGATACTCTTTTTGGAGGTTCTAAAGTTAATATACCAGCAAATGGTTCTCATGCGGGACAAACTGGATGGCAAAGTGAAAATGCTTGGGATATCCCAACAGATATAGGAACCCCTGTTTATGCTATTGCAGATGGTGTTTTAGAAACATTTAGAGACTATGGGGAAAAACCAGTACATGTAGGAGGAAAAACATTATTTGGTATTGGGTTTACGGTTGATAGTGACGGAGGTCTTCCTGATGTTTACTATACTCACTTAAAAGATGCCAAAGTTAAAAAGGGAGACCGTGTAAAGTGTGGTCAATTATTAGGGTTTGTTATGGACTTCCCTAATAGTAGTTATGACCATGTACATATTGGTGTTGAATATGGACACGACATCAGAGAATTTTTAACTAAAGAAGGTAAGATAAAATGTAATGGTAAATCAATTAGTGTTGGTTCACCTATTGAGACATCTGAGGTACCATCTTCATCGTCCACAGAAGAAGAAAAATCGCTATTAGATAAAATTTTAAATTCTGATTTCGGTGGTAAAAAAATTAAAGAGTTAATAACCGATGTTGAGGATGATTTTACAAGTTTTGTAAAAGGATTGTATGATTTTTTCAAAAATTTTAAATAATAAAAAAACCCTCTTTTGAGGGTTTTTAAATAAGATTAAGTTAGTAATGAAAATTACTTAACTTCTTTAGTCGAGTCAACAACTTTAGTAGTATCTACAGTAGTCTTAGTAGTATCTACAACAACTGTTGAGTCAGTTTTTACAACACAAGTGTCGCAAGTTGATTCAGTTCCAGTTGTGCTACCACCACAAGATGCCAATACAGTTACTACTGCCAAAGCCAAAATTACTTTTTTCATGTCTGTTTTTTTTAATTGTTTAAGTTTTTATTTCTGTTTTATAAATATAGTTTAATCTAACAAAAATGTCAAATCTTTTGAAAAAGTTTTTTCCGTCTCCACAATCTTTTCCCAAACATCCACATATTTATATATATAAAATATATAAAATTTATGAGAATAAGAACTTATGATAGAAAATTAGGAAAATGCAGTTGCGATAACTGTGGGATAGAATTTGAAAAACCAATTTCGGAAATTAAAAGGAATCAAAAATTAGGTAGAAAAAACTTTTGTTCTAGAATTTGTGTTGGGGTAAATAATAGTAAAAATTTATTAAATGTTAAAAATAGATATGATATTACACAACATTCTAACAACAGAAAAAGTGAAAATACGGGATTTAACTACCATTTTAGAACTATTAAAAAAAGAAATAAAAATTATAATGTAACCATAGAAGATTTGAAAGAACAATGGGATATACAAGGTGGTATATGTTATTATTCGGGTGTTAAATTAGAACTTATGTCTTATAGTAAAGATAAACCAAGTCAAATATATTCCGCATCATTAGATAGAATAGATAGTAATAAAGGATATGAAAAAGGTAATATAAGGTGGGTTTCCAAACCAATTAACTATATGAAAAATACAATGACAGATGAAGAGGTTTGGGAATTATGTAAAATTATATGTGAAAATATGAATAAAAAATCCCGTCAAATTTAATGGAGATGACGGGATTTAATTGTGGATGTGGAGTAGCGCAGATTCGAACTGCGGTCTTTCCGATTCAACAATAAATGACTACACGTTTAGTACAACATTAGTTCTCAATGTTCCGAAATATCAGGTTTGATATATGTGAGAAACCCACCTGCAAACAACTTGGTCTCAGAATTATTTTAAAGAGCTCTGACCCGTCACTCCCGACACATTTTACTGGTATATGTCAAACCTTACGAAGCTGCTGTTCCTAGGTTATATGCTTCCCGACCCGAAGGTATCATAACAATTAAGCTACAGATACAGTCTCGTCTTGTCTAATAAGACCAGCAAGAGACATTTTGTTCAAAACGTTGCCGTTTAAATTTTACCACCGTGGATTCAAGTCGTAGATGACATCCGACTACGTGCCATTTATCCCTGATATCTGAAATCAAATGCCTATACCTACCCCATAATTTCAAATAACTTGTACAAATGTACGAATAAATATTTAATTTCCAAACAAAATTGGTATTTATATTAAAAAGATTTCATGAGAATTATAAAAGAAGCGAAAGAAGATTGGTTATATATGCAATTACACATGTTTAAACAAGGTCTTCTTGCTGCAGTACACATAAAAGATGATTTAATTTTTGAACTTAGAGATAATGGTATATTAGTTTTAAGGTTTGATGATAATTCGGATTATTTTAAGCTTTTTGGTTTTAATGAATATACAATTAGACATTTGTCAGATATGTTCTCATCATACGGAGGTGGTTATGAATATTTCGATTCTTATACCGCCTCTGAAGATTGGGGACAGGGGTATTTATACAATTATTTTAATAACGAAAATAAAGAATTATTTGAGGAAATTAAACAATATCTGTCACCTGAATTAGACTTGAATGAGAATAACGATTTGATTAGTTTTTGTAAATTATTAGACGATACTTTCACTAATAGAATTGGAATTATTACTGGGGACTATAGTGGTGAGATGGATGCCGCAATTGAAACTACTCTTAAAGAAGCTGCCAGAGAAGATTTATGTGATATTTTTATGACAGATGGTATATACCAAATAGGAAATAGTTGTTTTTACAAATACTATACTACAGTAGATAATTTAATAAAATTATATGATAGATTTAATGATAAAACATCAAATATTAGTGGATTATTAGAAAAATTAGGAGAGGAAAAAGGTGTGGATAATAATGAATATAATGATTGGTATGAGTATCACTATCACGATAACTTTGATGAGGGAAGTTTTAATAGGACTGTAAATTGGAATCTTGAAAAGATTAAGGAAGAGCTTTTTGATTCAGATAATTTTAAAGATATAGAGGAGTTTAAAAAAATTAGAGAAATTTTAAGTAAATTTACTTTTAAGAAATGGTATGATTTACCAAAAGATAAGAATAAAATGTTTAAGATAATAGGTGTTGACCCAACGACAAATCATATTTTATATGAATATAAAATAAAAAATACCATGGATTTTAAAAAAGGTAAATCAGATTTAAAAAATTTTAATTTATTTTTATTTCAACCAGAATTATTTTAAAATGTCAAATTAATTTAGTATCTTTGTAAAAAAAGATATAAAATGTCAAGAAATTTAGAATTACTAAAAGAAGTATTATCAGTTCCAACCGTAACATACGAAGAAGATAGAATGGTTCAATTTATTTCAGATTGGTTAACTGAAAATAAAATTGAACATTATGTTGATGAATATCTTAATGTGTACGCTATTAAACAAACAGGAGAAGTTCCTGATAATTTTATTTTCCCTTGTGTAATTGCCCACACAGATACTGTTCATAGAATTGATACAATTAATGTTAGAGAAGAAATGAAACCTAACTCTAATGGAGAATTAAAATTATCCCTAAAAGCATATAACGATGAAGGTAAACCAACAGGAATTGGTGGTGATGATAAATGTGGTGTTTTTGCATGTCTTGAATTATTAAAAGAATTACCGTATCTTAAAGCGGCATTTTTTGTATCCGAAGAAACAGGTTGTCATGGTTCAAAACAAGCCGACCCAAAGTTTTTCACTAATGTTGGATATGCCATACAGTTTGATGCTCCTGAGAATTGGATGATTACTGAAACCTGTTTTGGGGCCAAATTATTTGACAGAGAGAGTGAGTTTTTTCAAAAGTGTGATAAGATATTAAATGAAAATATGAATGAAAAACGTCAATATATGAGACATCCTTATACAGATGTATACGCATTAAAGGCTAAATTTGATTTTTCTTGTATTAATTTCTCAATAGGTTATTATGATTATCATACAAAAAATGAATACGTTGTGGTTGAGGATACTTTTAATGGAATTGAGATGGGTAAAAAAATGATTGAATTGTTAGGGTATACGAAATACCATAAGAGTATTGAAAAATCAGAATCATTTAGATATTGGTAATATTTATATTAAAATAATATAAATGATTATTTCTGAACAAGAAAAACAAAGAATTTTATCTATGCATAAAAATTATGGTTATAGAACCATAAATGAGTCGCCAGAAATTATAACAGAACAATTAAAAAATAATTATAAAGAATTATTTAAAAGTATAGAATCTAATTTTGAAAAATGGATTGATAGAGAAGGTGAAATAGCCTTAGAAAAATACTTAGTTAAAGATAGTAGACCATTTAAAGAAAGATTTGTAGAATGGATACGTAATATAATAAAAAAAATAACTTTAACTAAATCAGAGTCTGAAATGCTAGCGGAACTAGTTTCTACTCAAGTTAAAACATCAGTAAATTTTAGAAATAATTTTGTTTTAAAAAAATTTCCAAAATGGAAAGAAGTATATAAAACACATCCTAATAAACTTGAAAAATTTGTTAAATATAATTTTGGTGAAGAATCTTGGAATTTATTTTTAAATTTAAATAAAAGTCCGTTAAAACTAAGCGACATAATATCCAATAGGGTCATTATGACAATAAAAGATACTAAAGTTAAAAATGAACTTGAGAATTTCCTAAAATTAACCTTAAACGAACGTAATTACCATTTCGAATGGAACCCAAAAACAAAAAAACAAGAATCTTATTTTGTTTCTGAAGACGGCACGCTAACCCCAACAACATATTTAGATTGGTATATAAAAGGTCATGTTAGTGGACATGATGTAGGATTAAATGATAATTTATCTAAGTTACCAACAAAGTTATCCAATGGTACAGAATTTAGATTAAAAATTAAAACAATTATTGAAAAAGATATACCTGAGTTTGATTTATCAAAAGTCCCACCTATGGATTTAAGAGAAAACTGGAGGATAGATACTATCCCGAATGAATCGCCAAATGATTTAATGAATAGACAATATCAATTAATTAATGAATTAGTAAATAAATGTGATAGATATAAAGGTGAAACATTTGACCAAACAAAAATAAAAATTATAGGTAAACAATATATTACAGGGAGAAATGTTTTTGAAATTGAATTATCAAAAGGAGAAAAAATATTATGTTACGAATCAAGCGGTTCAAATACAGAAACAACAGGTAAAAAGAATGGAGAATGGTTTGTAATACCTGGATTTGGTAAATTATATAAAGATGGAGTATTAATCTCAGATACTTGGTTTATTAAAACTCCTGAAAACGTTGGTATAACATCTAACAATCAATACTTTAAAGATTTAGACATGTATTTAAGGGCAATTCATGGATACCAATAGAAAAAAAGGGAGATTAACTCCCTTTTTTTGTTTTAGACACTTGCAATGTATCCCCATCAGTTGTTTTTAGAGTATATCGTGTGTCTTCTTTAATATTACCCTTAAGAACTTCTTCAGAAATGAAATCCTCAACTTTATCCTGAATGGCTCTTTTTAATGGTCTTGCACCATACATTTCATCAAATCCCACTTTAGATATCATTTCTTCAATTGACTTATCAAAATTAATAAAATACTTAAGGCCATCCAATCTTGATTTTAACTTAGATAATTCAATAGTTACAATCTTATCTACATCATTTTGTTTTAATGAATTAAATACAACCACATCATCTATTCGATTTAAAAATTCAGGAGAGAAGAATTTTTTAAGTTCTTTGTGTAACGTTTCTTTCCTCAACTCTTCATTTGCAAATACGTTATTTGCATTTGTAAAACCGATACCAGCACCAAAGTCTTGCATTTTCTTAATACCAAGATTTGAGGTCATGATTATGATACAATTCTTAAAATTAATTTTACGACCCAAACCATCTGTCATATGACCATCATCTAACATCTGTAATAATGAAGAGAAGATATCTTTATTCGCCTTTTCAATTTCATCAAATAAGATTACAGAATATGGTTTATTTTTAACTTGTTCGGTTAATTGGCCACCTTCATCATATCCAACATATCCTGGAGGAGCACCAACCAAACGAGATACAGTGTGTTTTTCCTGATATTCGGACATATCCATACGAATTAAAGCATCTTCACTACCAAAAACTTCTTTAGCTAATTGTTTTGCTAAGTATGTTTTACCAACACCTGTTGACCCCAGAAAGATAAAAGAACCAATAGGACGATTAGGGTCCTTAATCCCAAGACGATTTCTACGAATAGATTTGGCAATACGTTTTACCGCATCTTCTTGACCAATTACTTTATCATTTAATGATTTATCTAAATCAACCAAAGCTTTGGTATCGTCCGAGTTTAGTTTACTTACAGGTATTTTAGTCATATTAGAAACAACATCATATACCAATTCTATTGAAACTTCTTTCTTTTTGACATTAATATCATTTTCGAATTTTTTCTTTTCATCATCTAATTTTATTAAAATCTTTCTTTCTTTATCTCTCAATTCGGCAGCCTCTTCATATTTTTGGCGTTTAACAACATCAATCTTTTGATTTTTTATATCAAGGGCTTTAGATTTTAATTCCTCAATAATATCAGGTAATTTCATATCTACTTGACATCTAGCCCCAACTTCATCTAATATATCGATAGCTTTATCAGGAAATTCTCGGTCAGTAATATACCTTTCCGCCAAGTTAACACAAGCATTTAATACTTCATCACTAAACATAACTTTATGGTAACTCTCATATTTATTTCTAATATTTTTTAGGATTTCCATCGTTTGTTCCTTAGTCGCACCATCTACAATTACTTTTTGGAATCTACGTTCTAACGCACCATCCTTTTCAAAGTTTTTACGATATTCATCAAGAGTAGTGGCACCAACACATTGTATTTCACCGCGAGCAAGAGCTGGTTTAAAGATATTGGAAGCGTCTAATGAACCCGAAGAATTTCCCGCTCCAACTATGGTATGTATTTCATCTATAAAAATTATGATATCTGGATTAGCCTGAAGTTCTTCAATAATCACTTTCATCCTTTCTTCGAATTGACCTCTATATTTTGTACCAGCAACTATTGAAGTCATTTCAAGTGAAAGTATTCTTTTATCGGCAAGATTTCTAGGACAATCTCCTTCATAAATTTTCATGGCAAGACCCTCAACAATTGCGGTTTTACCACAACCTGGTTCACCAATAATAATTGGATTATTTTTCTTTCTACGAGATAAGATTTGTGCAATTCGAAGAATTTCTTTTTCTCTACCTACAACAGGGTCAAGTTTACCTTCTTCAGCTAACTTAATTAAGTCTCTACTGAAATTATCTAATGCGGGTGTTTTTGAGTCGTATGTTTTTTTTGACTCTCTTGGGTTGTCATTATCCATTGATTCTATCATATGTTTTTATTTTAGTTAAAAGATACAAAATTTATTCTAAAAATACAATATTGACTATTTGTCATATTATAAATAAAAAATATGTCAGTATGTCAGTCACATCTGTTATTTTTTCACCATTTTTTTATTGGTACAAATTTAGTTGACTTATTCGAAATAAAAAAATAAATTTAATAAAAAAACAAAAAAATTATGATTTACATGAATTCACACTTTGACAGATTATTTGACGGGTTTTTTAACCAACCCACTTACAGTAACATGGCTTTAAAAAACTCCGATAAAGAGCCTTATGAGGTTAATTACACTAAAGATGGTGCTTATTTATTTTTTGAAGTTCCAGGGTTTAACAAATCAAACCTAAAAGTTGAGGTTGAGGGAGGGGTATTATACGTAGATGGAAAAAGGACCTATAAATTAAATGGTGAGGACGCTGAAAAAGTTATCTCACAAAAATTCAAAATAGGTCAAGAATACAACCCTGATAACATTGAAGCAACAATTGAAGACGGAATTCTAACAGTGTTCGTACACAATTACAAGAAATCAGAAAAGAAAAAAAGAATTAGTCTTCTTTAATTTATAAACCCTCCGATTGGAGGGTTTATCATTTTAATATATTTATTTGTATGGAAGCTTGGAAAAAATATATTTCACAATTAAATGCTGATGAAAAATTATTAGATGTCTATCGTAAACTAAGAAAAGAATTTCAAAAAGAGGGATGGTCAGAAAAAGATTTAGAAAAACCTCCATATTATACTAGAAAAATTATGGAATTATTTGAACAATTTGGAGTTGAACAAAAAAAATTAGGAATTGAAGTTAAATCTTATTTTGGAAATATTGAATTATCTGATTATATGGATTATATTCAAAATAAAATGAAAGAAATAAACGATGAGACCCCATTAGACAAAAAGGAGGAATAATATGGCAGTAAAAAAAGAAATAATTGAAGGAACTAAAATAATCAATGAAATTGATTCAAGTAATTTATCTAAAACAGAATATGATGTTGAAAGTAAAAAACTTGTAGTTGAATTTAAAAATGGGACCAAATACGAATATGACGAAGTTCCTCACAATATCTACACAAAATTTAGAATGGCCGAGTCCCAAGGAAAATTTTTTAATACTGAAATATCAAAAACTTACAAATACAAAAGAATTTGATATTTATACTTAATGGATAAAAGTGTTAGTATATTACAAAGTTTTACAATTAGAAATGAGTTAAATCCTAAAATTTGGGTTAATTCAAAATCTAAAGATACTAAAATGAAAACAGAGATTAGAGAATCTTTGTTAGAAATCGCACATCAATTTATTGAATTTCTTAAAGTAAATGTTTTTATTGAGGATATTGTAATGACAGGTTCATTATGTAATTACAATTGGTCTGAGTTTTCAGATGTTGATTTACATTTAATGATTGACTATACACAGTTTCCAAAAGACCAAGTTGATATATATAAAGAATTATTTAATATTAAAAAACTTTTATTTAATAAAAATCATAATATCACAATAAAAAAATTTGACGTTGAGTTATATTGTCAAGATTCAAGTGAGTCTCATTTTAGTAGTGGTATGTATTCTATATTATATGACGAGTGGATAGAAACACCTGAAAAAGAATCAGTAAATATTGATAAAGTTTTAATTAAAAATAAAGCTAAAAAGTGGATGAACGATATTGATATTCTTATGAAACACGCATCCCATGAAGAATTAGAAGAGGCTAAAGAATTAATAGGGAAGTTTAAAGAAAAATTAAAGAAATATAGAACATCAGGTTTAGAAAAGAAGGGAGAATACTCTAATGAAAATTTAGTCTTTAAATTTTTAAGAAGAAATGGTTATATTGAAAAATTATATGATTTTGAAAATAAATTGATGGATAAATCACTTTCATTATCGGAATATAATATAACAAATGGATAAATTGATATATTTATAAAGTAAAAAAGATTATGGCAACAACATATTCGGCGGGAACTTTTGTATCTTATATATGTTTAGAATGTACATCAGGTTCGACCACAACAACATCTAAGGCATTAAATACTCCACACCCTTACTATACAAATAATGAAGGAGACGTTGTTGTTCAGTTACAAATGGTGACATTAGGTGGACCTAATGGTTTAAATAGTTAAATAAAAAAAATTAAATAGAAATAAAATGGCAGATTTACAACCACTTGGAAGTGAAAAATTACAAGGAATGGACAAAATAAATAGAATTCTTGAAATTGCAAGATTTAAAGAAAATTCTCCAAATCCTGTTAATGAAACATCAAGAAACGAATATAACTTAACTTTGGCAGATGGTAATGAGTATAAGATAGTTAAAGAAAAAACGGGTTATATTATTAAAAAAACAATATCTGAAGGCACTACTGACTATATTGAACCTATGAAAAATAGGAAATATTATTCATCATATTCGCAAGCATTAAAAAGATTAAATTTAATGGTTAAAGAAACAAATACTCTTTTTGAGAATAAAGATGGTATTTCATTATTTTCGGAACAAAAAAAGTTTGTTTTAAAAACTCCTAATTCAGAAAAAAAAAATTCTGAACCAGAGTCTGATATAGAAAACGTTCCTCCCCCACCTCCAGCACCACCAATGGGAGACACAGGAGCACCACCGCCACCGCCAATGGGAGATGTAGGAGCACCACCTCCACCACCAAGCGGTATGGGTGGAGACGATATGCCACCACCGCCACCAAGTGATGAAGAAGGTGGAGATGACATGCCACCACCTCCTCCAGGAGACGATGATGAAATGGGAGGTGAAGAGCACGAACAAGGTGGAGTAACATTTAAAACAATACAAAAATTAACAGGTAAATTAGGTCAAAAACTAAGAGCTTTAGAATCACAAGGTGATGAACCTATGTCATCTAAAGATGTTAAGTATGTTATTAATTCTATTTTATCGGCATTAAGTTTAGATTCTCTTGATGAAGATGATAAAGAAGAGATTATGAATAAGTTTGATGGGGAAGAAGATATGGGTGACGAAGGAATGGGTGATGAAGGAATGGATGATGAAGGAATGGATGATGAAGGAATGGATGATGATATTATGAGTGGTGGAGATAGTGAAACAACACCTGAAGAAATGGGTGAAAGTTGGGCCGATTTAGGATTTGATATTGCATCAAAAAGAATTGCTCAAGGTATTACTCCTAATAATTTTAATGAAGAAGAAGATATTGACAATCCTCACCATCATATAAGTAGAATTGCTGATGAAATGTTTGTTGAAAATAAAGTAGAGAATATTCTTTCAAATTACTTCGTTATTAATGAAAGTGAAAAAAGATTTAATAAAGAAGTTGAGGCTAAAAGAAAGATAGTTAAAAAAATAACATCAAAAGAGGTTGAAAATGAAATAAAAAGACTTTCTGAGTCTGTAAAACAAGAGATATCGTCAATAAAATTTCTCAAAGAGAAAGAAGGTGCTAAATTAGTTGGTAAAACCAATAAAAATAATTTAATATTTGAAATTAAAGATAAACAATTTAAAATATCACCAGAAGGAATAATTTTATGAGTTATTTAATATATGTTAATGGACTGGGACCAAACTATAAAGGAGATAACATGTATGAATTTATTTTTTCGGACGATATTAAAAATGTTTGGGATGATACTTGGAATTCAAAACCATCTAATGGATATCCCAAACCACCGAATTTAGAATATGTTAAGAAAGTCGGAGTATTGAAAGACACGTCAATTGAGTTTGATTTGATTCAAAACTCTGATTTTTTTAGTTTTACAGATAGTATGGATGATGTCGTTGCATTGGCTTGGGAAAAAGAAAGTGAAGATATTGATTTTACAACAACAAAAAGATTAGTTTTTAGGTTTGGAGAATCAGAAAAAATAGTAAAAGATAAATTATACGAACGAGATGTCGTTCTAGAATTCGAAAAAAAAGTAGTATATGAAAACTAACAAATATGTAGACTTAGTTAAATTTGGGTTGAAGCCAAAAACTTTAATGTCATTAAATGAATCTGAAATTAATAGATTACATAAAAATCTTATTGAGAATAAGAAACGTGTAACTAAAGAAGAAACCAAACAAACTGTAGTTCAAAGTACTTACGACACATCAAATGCTGATGACCAAAAAAAATTAGCTCAAAAAGGTGTTAAAGTTGACCCTGTCACAAAAAAAATAACATTAAATAATGGTAGTAAAAGTGCACCTAAAAACGATGTTATTAAGGATGGTGAAATGTCAGAATCAAAATCAAAAAAAGATGATTATGGTAAAATAAATCCATGGAGAATTTGTCATTCACAATTAGGTCCTAAAAAAACACCTAAGTTTGAAAGATGTGTTAAGGCAATTAAACAATCGATGAATGAAGGAAAAAATCCTTTTTCTGTGATTTTAGAAAATAAAATCTTATCTTTGGTGGAGAAACATTTAAAACCAAAAATGACAAAAGGAGATTTAATGGATTTATTAGGTAAAAAAATATCAGTTAGTGAAAACACTAAGGAAAAAGAGGCACCTGTAAAAGACCCAGGTACTAAAACGCCATCAAAACCAAAAACAAAAGACCCGTTTAAACCAGAACCACATAAAAACCCAAAACCAAAGGCTCATCATGACGAACCAAAAAAACATCATCATAAACATGAAACTAAAGAGTTTGTGATGGATGCCCCAGCACCAACAAAAGAACCAAAGGTAACACCAGGTACTAAAACACCACCAAAACCAAAAACAAAAGACCCGTTTAAACCAGAACCACACAAACAACCAAATCCAAAGGCTAGAAAAAAGTTACCGAGTTGGTTAACATTTAATAATTTAGGAATCAAATTCAAAAAATAATGAAAAGTAAAAGAGTTAAAGAACAAGTTGATTACGGTGATTATCCTGAAAGGATGCACCCAAGTATACAAGGTAAGTTAGAAAGAGGAGAAACTCCATATTCTAAACATCCAGCAATGCCTGAAGGTGAAAAAAGTTTTGACCAAATAGTGGCATCTAAAAGATTTAAAGATGTTGTCGATAAGTTCGCAAGATATGCTGGTTCGAGAGACCAATTACGACATCCAAATGCATTTATGAACTTAATGATGAGTGCAATGCAGATGATGAAAAATATTGCTAATATAGAACAAAAAAACAAAGCATATTTTGAAAAACTTGCAGTTGATTTGGTTAAAAAAGAAATGGGTATTCCTGAAGGTAAGATTAATTTTATTGCCGAATTAGTTCCTATGGGTGCTATTGAAGCTGCTGACACAATGCAAGGACAGAGTGAAGAATTTTCTGATGAAGATATTGAAGATGCTTTTGGAGAACATGCTCAAGAATTACAAGACTTTGAGGATGCGTTTGAAAAGTTCGATATGGAAAAAGCCAAAAGAAGATTCATGAATTCATTAATTCAAGGTGCTGCAAAAAAAGGTCACTACATGTTTGAGTTAGTTAGAGGTGAAATTGAAAGAATTAATCCACAACTAATGAATATGTATGGTCTTTCTATGTCAATTTTAGATTATTTATATTGGATGTATCCTGAAGATATGGTAATGAGTATGTCAGCGTCAGGACAAGGTCAGGCAGGACAAGAAGAAGTTGATTTACAAACAGACCCACCAACAGTTAAAGCTAAAGGTGCTAGTTTTCCAATATTAGTTCACGAATTACTGAAAGGTGTTTATGATATTTTAGGTTCTCATGGATTACCTGATGACCCAAGACAAGCTGAAATGGTTAAAGGTTCTGAAGATACTTTACCTGCAGAAGTTTGGGATTTAAGATTAGGACCAATTTTTTGGGAAAAGTTCTTAGAAACTTTCCCTGATAAGTTATTTGAAGAAGACCAAAAGATGATTCAAAATTATCTTATTTCAAGATTCTCAATGTTAAGTGCTCAAGAATTTTTAGATTTGGCTAAAGATATTTTATCGGGTAAACCATCAGGAAAAAAATACATCCAAGATATGGTTGATGAAATCGTTGCTGATTTAAGAAGTGATGAATATAATCAAGCCATGGGAGATGAAGATGATGATGATAGCGGTGATGACGATGATGGATTAGGTGATTTTTTAGGTGGATTAGGAATTAGTAGACCTAAATAAACCAATTAATAATAATAAAAACCCCTCCATTGGATAAATGTGAGGGGTTTAATATTTATAGTATATGAGTTTATCAAAAGAACAATTAATTTTAGAATACACTAAATGTGTTAAAAATACTCCATATGCGTTAAGAACGTATTTACAGACTTACGACAATACAGTGTCACAGTATGTTCCTTTGGAGTTATTTCCTGACCAAGTATCCTTACTTGAGGATTATGAAGCACATAATGAAAATATCGCGTTAAAATACAGACAGGCTGGCGTGACAACCGTAACTGCGGCATGGGCATCTAAAAGACTTGCATTTGCATCAAAAAAGAAACCTGAAAAGATTTTGATTATTGCAAACAAATTAGATACCGCAATTGAGATGGCCAATAAAGTTAGGGCCTTTACACAACAATGGCCTAAGTGGACAGGTATTGACTTTTCAAAAGAAAAAGATTCTCAAAGACATTATAAATTAAATAATGGTTGTGAGGTAAAGGCAGTTGCAACATCAAAAGATGCTCTTCGTGGATATACTCCAACAATACTCATTTTTGATGAGGCGGCATATATTGAAGCCGATAGTGATTTCTGGTCTGCTTGTATGGCCTCTCTATCTACAGGAGGTAAAGTTATAGTTATCTCAACACCAAACGGATTTGACCCGATATATTATGAAATATATGACCAAGCATTAAGAAATATGAATGAATTTAAAATTTCTGAAATGTTTTGGTATAGAGACCCAAGATATACAAAAGATTTAAAATTTATTAAAGTAGATGATTTAATTCATTATTTTTTAAACAGAGATGATTATAAAACTCCTGAAATTATTGATTATAATGAAATACCATTTAAAGATAGAGATTATGAAAAAATAAAAGAAATAATTTCACAAGGTTTCAAACCTAGTTCAAGTTGGTTTGAAGGAATGGTTAAAAAGTTAAAATTTGATAAAAGAAAAGTTTCTCAAGAGTTGGAGTGTAATTTCTTAGGTTCTGGTGATAATGTGTTTGATTCTAGATTATTACAGGATATACATCAAAATCAATTAAAAGACCCTGATAATAAAATGATGGGAGGTGCTTTATGGATTTGGAAAGAACCTGTTGAGGGTCATAAGTATATTATGGGTATGGATGTATCTAGAGGTGATTCTGAGGACTTTACATCGTTGGTTATAGTAGACTTTGATGAAAGAGAACAAGTCGCAGAATACCTTGGTAAAGTCCCTCCTGACGTAGCTGCGGAAATTGCCTATAAATGGGGGATGATGTATAGTGCGTTTATAGTTATTGATATTACAGGAGGTATGGGAGTATCAAGTGCGAGAAAATTACAAGAAATGGGTTATAAAAACTTATACATTGATGGTATAGACACTTCTAATGTTTGGAAATACAATGCAAAGGCGTTAGATAAGATACCAGGAATTAATTTTAACAATAAAAGAGTTCAAATTATTGCATCATTTGAGGAGGCTCTTAGACATGGATTTAAAATAAAGAGTAGTAGGTTATATAATGAAATGAATACCTTTATTTATATTAATGGTAGACCCGACCATCAAAAAGGACATCACGATGATTTAATTATGGGTATTGCCATGGCCACTTATGTCGGTGAAAATTCTTTTAATCAATTACAAAAAGTAACAGAACAAACAAAGGCGATGTTAAATTCATGGCAAGTAAATAACAACGAAGAATCTTCAAAATCAATAACATTTAATCCAGTAGTACCTTCGGGACCAATGATGGGAAATCAAAGATTTAACAATGAACCATCAAAAAAAGACTATGAAAACTATGGATGGTTATTTGGAGGTAGAAGATAGTATTTATAAAAAAAACAATTAGATTAAATTTATTAAATGGAACAAAATAATCAAAATTTAACAATATGGCAAAGGTTATCACAAACTTTTGGGCCAAATTCATTATTGAATCAGGACTATCCTACATTCAGATATGATAAAAAAGAATTACTTAAAACTACAAATAAGCAAGAGTTTGAAAAACAAAAATTACAAGCACAACAAACTGTATATCTTGCTCAACAGTGGACAAAAATAGAAAATAATCTTTATACACAGGGTGTTTACTTTGAACCAACTAGATTGGCGTCATACTATGATTATGAAAGTATGGAATACACACCTGAAATATCGGCAGCTTTAGACATTTATGCTGAAGAATCTACAACACCAAATCAAAATGGTTATATACTTCAAATATATTCCGAATCAAAACGTATTAAATCTGTTTTGACGGATTTATTTAACAATTCGTTAGATATTAATACTAACTTAGTAATGTGGACTAGGAATGTGTGTAAATATGGTGATAATTTTGTGTATTTAAAACTTGACCCAGAAAAAGGAATTGTAGGTTGTTTACAGTTACCTAACATTGAAATTGAAAGAATTGAAAAAAGTATGAAGGGTAAATCTAATTTAGATAATAACGAATCAGAACAAAAAGGACTTAGATTTAATTGGAAAAATAGAGATTTAGAATTTAATACTTGGGAAATTGCTCATTTTAGATTATTAGGTGATGATAGAAAGTTACCTTATGGTACCTCTATGTTAGAAAAAGCAAGAAGAATTTGGAAACAATTATTATTATCAGAAGATGCTATGTTAATATATAGAACATCTAGGGCACCTGAAAGAAGAGTATTTAAAGTTTTTGTTGGTAATATGGACGATAAGGACGTTGAACCATATGTACAACGTGTTGCTAATAAATTTAAAAGAGACCAAGTTGTTGACCATAAATCAGGTAACGTAGATTTACGTTTTAATCAGATGGCGGTAGACCAAGATTATTTTATACCTGTAAGAGACCCAGCTCAAGCTTCCCCAATTGAAACTTTACCAGGAGCTCAAAATTTATCTGAGATTGCGGATATTGAATATATTCAGAAAAAACTATTAACTGCTCTACGTGTTCCAAAGGCGTTTTTAGGGTTTGAAGAAGTTACAGGTGACGGTAAAAATTTATCATTACAGGATATTCGTTTTGCAAGAACAATTAATAGAATCCAAAAAAGTATGTTGGCGGAAATGAATAAAATTGCCATTATACACCTATTCCTATTAGGATTTGAAGATGAATTATCTAATTTCACCTTATCATTAACTAACCCGTCAACTCAAGCGGATTTACTTAAGATTGACGTTTGGAAAGAAAAGATATTATTATATAAAGATGCAACCGCCGCTGTTGAAGGTATTGCACCTGTATCACATTCTTGGGCTAAAAAACATGTTTTAGGATTTTCGGATGAAGAGATTAAACTTGATATACAACAACAAAGAATTGAAAAAGCGGTTGCTAAAGAACTTGAAAATACATCAACAATTATTGTTAAAACAGGTATATTTGATAATATTGATAAATTATATGGCTCAACATCAGGCACAACTGCAGGAGCAGAATCAGGTGAGATGGGAGGTTCAGAACCCGCTGGATTAGGAGCACCACCATCATCAGGTAGTGATATTGGTGGACCACCGCCAGGTGGAGAAGAGGCAGGAGGGGCACCACCTGCGGGAGAAGAAGCATCAGTAACACCCGAATCAAAAAAAGATTCAAATTATAATATTTTATTAGAAAGTGATGATTTTTTAATTGAAGATGAAATTATTGATTTATCTAAAGGAAAAAATTATTTAGGTGAAATGGAAGTACATTTGAATAAACTACTAAATAACTAATATTTATTATAAAATATATTAGTATGGAATTTGGAATTTTAAAATCAAAAATAGAAGAAAAATTAGCAAGAGCCTATTCAAATAACACTTTAAGTGAAGAAATTAAAGTGTTTAAGAAAATAGTATTAAACAATCCTAATGTAAGTAGGGCTTATCACATATATAATGAATTAAGTAAAAACAAAGGTTTTGACAAAAAATTTGCAGAGGATTTTGTTAATGAATGTATTGATTTATTTAGTAAAATACAGTTAACAAAAAAATCAATATCACAAATTAATGAATGGACAAAAAATATTACTTGTGAAAATCAATATAAACAAATTGATGTTGTTATAGGTAAAAATACTTTAATTATTGAAAATTTAATTAATTCTAAAAATTCAATAATTAATAATTTAACAAAAAAAGAATTCAAATCTAATATAATTAATTTACCAATAGAGAAAATTGTTGAGGTTGCAAACAGTAATTTAAAAAATTATTTATCTGAATTAAATGAATCTG
>Ga0214921_10002893_pt1 | contig 27098 bp, 19 predicted proteins | sample LL1505_MetaG_FD_177992 | JGI IMG/M metagenome (GOLD analysis project Ga0214921, IMG submission 177992) | Freshwater microbial communities from Lake Lanier, Atlanta, Georgia, United States - LL-1505 | ecosystem: Environmental > Aquatic > Freshwater > Lake | place: USA: Georgia | collected... | reverse complement strand
ATGGATTTACATTGGTTTTCTAATAGGTGCGCTCAATACTTATTTTCTCACCCATAAAAACGGGTTTTCAACAGATCAAAATGGGCTCACAAGGTCTATGATTGAGATCAGTCAATTGATTTTTGCTTTTTCTTGTTTAGGCACCCCCACATTTATTTTTAAATTCCTGCCGTATTATGAAGACAATCTTCCTACTAAAAAAAACGATATTTTAGGATTGTCTCTCTTAATTGCCATTTTTGGATTCATCTTTACTGCGTTTGGATTTTATTTATTAGAACCTATCGTAATCAGAAAATTTAGTTTACATTCTCAACTGCTAGTAGATTTTTATTTCTGGATACTTCCCATGGGTTTCCTAGTTTTATTATACAACATCCTTGACGCCTACTCTATTGGCAAAGAAATGGGGGTGCTAAGCAGCATGTTGAAGGAAACAGTATTAAGACTTTATACACTAGTCATTATCATTTTAAAAATATTAGGCTTCATCAGCTTTACTACATTCATCAAATTATTTTCTGTACAATATTTGCTAATTCTAACTACGCTTGTAATACTATTAAAAATAGAAAATAAACTATTTCTTAGTTTTAAAATTAGTAAGGTAACTATTAAATATCGAAAAAAAATTCTCAGCATTTTAGCACTCACTCTTTTTTCTATAATTGTCACAGTATTACGTCAAAGTATTGATGGATTGGTTTTAGCAGCAAAACAAAATCTAGGTAAGGTAGGTATTTTCGGATTAGCTAGTTATATGGTTTCGATTATACAAGTGCCCTCAAGAGGATTAATTGCAATTACTTACCCAATATTATCAAGATCATGGAAGGATAAAAATCTTGGTGAAATTCATAGAATTTATAAACGATCTTCTATAAACTTATTATGCTATTCTTTATTTTTTTTCTTTTGTATATGGTTAAATTTTGAAAATGGATTACAAGTACTAAATATCAATTCTGAATATCTAGAAGGCAAATGGGTATTTTTTATGTTGGGAATTGTAACCATTATTGAATTAGGAACAGGGGTAAATGGACAAATAATAACAACATCTAACTATTGGACATTTGAACTTTGGACTAGCTTATTATTAACGCTACTAATTATTCCACTGAGTTATTTCCTTACAGTAAAATATGGAATCCTGGGGCCTGCGATTGCGAATCTTTTTTCATTTAGCATTTACAACATTATAAGAATATTATTCCTATGGAAAAAATTCAGGATGCAACCTTTCACCTCCAAAACAATTGAAATCATTGCTATTGCTTTAATTTCCTATTTTGTAAGCTACACTTTATTTAAAAATATAAGTGGACTATGGGGAATAACCGGAAGGTCGATTGTATTTATTTCTCTTTATTCAGTTGGCGTCTATTATCGAAAAATATCACCAGATGTAATGCCAATTATAAACAACCTCAAAAAAAGAATGGGAATTAAAGAACATACTATTATTTAATCATTGCTAAAAACATTTTCAATGATTCCTGTTTTTTACTATCTAAAAGAAAATTTATATTTTTTGTATAATAATACTGCATATCATAATGAGGAAATACGATACCTGACAATATAGTATCAAGATTATTTAGCCCTTCCCCAGTTGCCTGGTTGAACTTTTTTATAAAATCATCTGTAATTTTTTTGTTAGAAACCCATACCGCAAATACAAATGGCATTCCTGTCATTTCTTTCCAAGCCAAGCCTAAATCATATGTATACTTTGATATATTACGTTGCATTAATGCCCGATCTCCAATAACTAATCCCGCTACATTATTTTTGATACTTGCTTCATATCCTATTTCCGACGTTTGCAAAAAAGGTGTAATTTTCCAATGTTCCCTTAATAATATTTTTAATAAGGCAACCGATGTTTGACTTTGATAATCTAGTAGAATTGTTTCAATTTGATCAATAGGAACTTCACTGAATAAACAAACACTCGCTACTTCGCCCTCCGTAGCGATGCAATAATCAGAGATGATGTAATACTCTTTTAATTTGGGGATAACAGCAACTGGAACCAAGGCAATGTCAACTTCTTTTTTTATAAGCTGTTCGGCGATTTTTGATGGATAATCAATAGTTAGTTCAATCTGATTCTTCAAAGCACCACCCTCAAAAGCATATAACAAAGGTTTAGCATTTAAATAACTAACCGCCGCAATTTTTATCTTATCCTGCAATGACTTTTTTTACAAATTTAGTCAATTATTCATGTATTATATAAAATAGTCAATGAGCAATTTCAAAAATCAAATATAGAATTCTACAGATAAACATAATCTGTATTACCTTTGTCATATGAATCAATCTCCATTAACAAAAATTTCTCCGATAGACGGACGATATGCCAATTCTACTAAAGAACTTTCTGAATATTTTTCTGAATTTGCATTGATAAAATACAGATTAAAAGTAGAAGTCGAATACTTTATCTATTTATCTGAAAAAAAGTTTTTTAACCTTAATAGTAAAAATAAAGAAAGCCTAAGATTCATTGTTAATTCGTTTTCTATTGAAGATGCTCAACAAATAAAAGAGATTGAAAAAACAACTAACCATGATGTAAAAGCTGTTGAATATTTCTTAAAAAATACTTTTGATACATTAGGAATAAGCGACTTGAAAGAATGGATTCATTTCGGATTAACTTCACAAGATATTAATAACACAGCCATTCCTATGCTATGGAAGGATTCTGTTGAATTGGAATTCTTGCCGGCCATATTAAACTTACAACAACATTTATTTAAACTATCAAGTCAATGGAAAAAGATTCCAATGCTTGCGCATACCCATGGACAAGCGGCAACGCCTACTACATTAGGAAAAGAATTCATGGTGTTTGTTGAAAGAATTGAAAACCAAATTCAACTTTTTAGTTACATCCCTTTCTCTGGAAAATTTGGTGGGGCAACAGGTAATTTTAATGCCCATCATGTAGCCTTCCCTTCTTATAACTGGGTGAAATTCGGCAATGAATTTTTAGAAGAAAAACTGGGTATTGAGCGCCAGCAATACACCACACAAATTGAGCATTACGATTTACTTTCTGCACATTTCGATAACATCAAACGAATTAATAATATTCTGATTGATTTTTCAAGAGACATCTGGAGTTATATCAGCATGAACTACTTTAAGCAAAAAACTAAAAAGAATGAGATCGGCAGTAGTGCAATGCCCCACAAAGTAAATCCAATCGATTTTGAAAATGCCGAGGGTAACTTAGGTATGGCGAATGCATTATTCGAGCATTTATCGTCAAAACTGCCCATATCTCGACTTCAAAGAGATTTAACTGACAGTACGGTCATAAGAAACATAGGCGTGCCCGTGGCACATACAATCATTGCCATCCAATCAATTGAAAAAGGCCTACATAAATTAATTCTTAATGAGAAGAAAATAAAAGAAGATTTAAATAACAATTGGGCCATCGTTGCGGAGGGCATACAAACCATCTTAAGAAGAGAAAACTACCCATCTCCATACGAGGCATTAAAAGAAATTACAAGAGGTGCTACCATTGATAAAAAAACAATACACCAGTTTATTTCCACATTAAAAATATCAGCAAAAATAAAAGCAGAGCTAAAGCGAATTACACCTGAAAACTATACTGGAATTTATTAATTCGAAAATCCTATTTGTGAATTTCGCTTGTGAAATGAAATTGAATATCAGGATTATTAGAAATTTCCGTGTTTAAAAACCATTCACTTTGTGCTAAATAAACAACATGCCCATCTTTGTCTTCAGCAATATTGGCTTGTTTATACTTGGTAAAGTCTTCTAATTTTTTTGAATCAGTGCTTGTTAACCAGCAGGCCTTATAAAAAGGAAGGTTATTCATTTGTACGGAAGCCCCATATTCTTGCAATAGTCTATATTGAATTACTTCAAACTGTAGCTCACCTACACAGCCAATTATTTTTTTATTACCACCATATTGAGTAAATAATTGCGCTACGCCTTCATCAGTCAATTGCAATAATCCCTTTTCTAACTGCTTGGTTTTCATAGGATCTTTATTAACTACCTCTTTAAATATTTCAGGAGAAAAACTTGGAATTCCTGTAAAATAGAAATTTTCTCCTTCCGTTATGGTGTCGCCTATTTTAAAATTGCCTGTATCAAATAACCCTACCACATCACCAGGGAATGCTTCTTCAATTACATCTTTCTGGCGAGCCAAAAAACTATATGGATTATTAAACCTCACTTCTTTTTCCAGCCTAACATGATTATAAAAAGTATTTCTTGCAAATCGGCCACTACAAACCCTCAAAAAAGCAATTCGATCCCGATGTTTTGGATCCAGGTTGGCATGTATTTTAAAAATAAACCCACTAAACTTATCTTCTTCAGGATTTACATCCCTACGCGTTGTTTGACGAGGCCTTGGCGTGGGGGCTATTTTTATAAAAGCATCTAGCATTTCTTTTACACCAAAATTATTAACCGCACTTCCAAAAAAGACCGGGGCCGTTTTCCCACTCAAATAATCTTCCATATTCAATTCCCCATAAACTCCATCAATTAATTCAACGTCTTCCCTTAATACATTTGCATTATTTTCACCTATTGTGTAATTTAATATAGGATCATTTAAATCATTAATATTCAATACATTTTCATCATTCGCTTTTGTTCCAGCAGAAAAAAGTACCAAGCTCTTTTTTGGCAAATCATATACTCCTTTAAAATCCTTCCCACTATTAATAGGAACAGTCATTGGGTGTAATTGAATCTTCAACTCATTTTCTATTTCCTCTAATAAATCGAACCTATTTTTACCATCCCTATCCATTTTGTTTACAAAAACGATTACAGGCGTCTTTCTCATGGCAATAACTTCCATTAATCTGCGCGTTTGAGCTTCCACCCCATTTACGCTATCAATTACCAGCACTACACTATCAACGGCCGTAAGCGTTCTATAAGTATCCTCAGCAAAATCTTTGTGACCAGGTGTATCTAGTAAATTAATCAAGTACCCATTATATTCAAATGTCATTACACTCGTAGCAACGCTAATACCTCTTTGGCGCTCAATCTCCATAAAATCAGAGGTTGCATGTTTTTTTATCTTATTACTTTTAACGGCCCCAGCAGTTTGTATAGCTCCTCCAAATAATAAGAATTTTTCTGTTAACGTGGTTTTTCCTGCATCCGGGTGAGAAATGATGGCAAAAGTCTTACGTTTATTAATTTCGTTGATATATTTCATAATGAAGGGCGCAAAGATACAATGTTTCCAATTTGAAGAATACAAGTTTTAAAAATCATTCAATTGGAAATAGATTAACAAAATTCAAAATCCATAAATAATTAAATGCTGTACCTTCGTTTATTAAATAACCCGGGGCTGACCGGTATTGACAGCATAGATCTTTGTAAGTGCAAGCATGTAGTGCGTTGGATAATTAGCACTTTAATCTGAATATTCAAAACTCAAATGGCAATACTTCGTATGCCATGGCTGCTTAGTCGATAGACTAGTATCCATTTGGGCCGCCGAACAGGTTGACCTGATACCATGTTCCGCCGCCGACTCAAAAAAAATACAGGTTGCTGCAATTGAATGAAGTGACAATTGATTAAGATTATTCTTCTAAGGAAAAAGTTGGTTTGTTATGCCCCTGCTCTTTCCCGACAATTAATGCATCAATAAACATGTAGAAAGCTTATGACGAATATGTTTGGACCAGGGTTCGATTCCCTGCAGCTCCACAAAAAAATCCCGGATTACGGGATTTTTTTTTATTACATTTCAAGAGAATGAAATCATTTAATGATTTTGATAAATGTGATCATTTCGCATTTGGAATTAATCTATATTTTAAAATCGCGTACTATTTTGCTTGATCAAGTATTTCATCCATAGAAATCGCACTATGCGTTTCTTCATAAGTACATTGCCCATTTTTAATTAATAAAACTTGGGGTGATTGATGTTCGACATTGAATTTCTCTGCAATAATATTGGAAAGTGCTCGGTATGATAATAAATCTAGATAATAAAAACTCATCCCTTCTGGTGTGGGTTCTCTTTCTAACCGATTAAACGCCATAATACTAATTGAACATCTAGTACTATGCTTAAAAATAATTTGAGGAGTATATTTTGATTGTTCAATAATATCATCCAATTGACTACTCGAAATTAACTGAATCCAGTTCATAATATAATTTATCCGCGCATTAATTTCTGTTGTGCAGGACAGCCGTATTTTCTTGAAGAACCACAAGAGTATATTGTTGCCAGTCCAATTAATAGGAAAATAGTTATAAATAGATATTTTCTCATTTTTAATACTTTTTAATGTAAAGCAAAGATATTTGAAAAAAACGAAATGACAAATGCGTCAATAGTTTATGCTATAAATGTAAATAAATATTCCCAAATGTTTATATTGCATTGAATTTAACAACTCATTAATTTAATAAATCTCATATAATGCTACAATTAACCCGCCCAATTGCTTTTATTGATCTTGAAACTACGGGGGTAAGTTTATCATCTGATAGAATTGTTGAAATTGCTATAATAAAAATCATGCCTGACCAAACCCGAGTTGTAAAAAGAAAAATAATCAACCCCGGTATGCCTATTCCAAAACAATCAAGCGATATTCACGGAATAACAGATGACATGGTAAAAGATGCCCCTACCTTTAAACAAGCCGGAAATGAGATATTTCAATTTTTGGAAAACTGTGATTTAGGAGGTTATAACAGCAACCGTTTCGATATACCAATTCTAATGGAAGAGTTTTTGAGAGCAGGTATGGATGTTGATTTAAGCAACCGAAAGATGATTGATGTTCAACACATTTTTTACACTATGGAGCCTAGAACTTTAACTGCAGCTTACAAATTCTACTGCAGCAAAGAATTAGTAAATGCGCATAGTGCAGAAGCTGACATCAGTGCAACAATTGATGTATTACTTTCACAAGTTGACCGATATGAAAAATTGGGAAATACTGTCGAATCAATCCTTGCAACAATTGGTGAAGAAAAAATTGTTGATTATGCAAGAAGATTTTCTTTTGATGATAAAGGAGTGGAGATTTTTAATTTTGGCAAATACAAAGGTCGTTCTGTTGGCGATGTTCTTAAAAATGAACCCCAATATTACGATTGGATGATGAGAGGAGATTTCCCGCTTCATACTAAACAAAAACTCACCGAAATAATGAATCGTACATTGTTAAATAAAAAATAATTAAGCAAAAATCTATGCTTTTTACTTTCAATTTTTTAAATTTGAAATCATAAAATTAATCAACTGGAAAAAATAGTCATCATACCAACCTACAATGAAAAAGAAAATATAGAATCTATTATTGATGCTGTAATTTCATTACATGAACATTTTCACATGTTGATAATTGACGATGGATCTCCAGATGGTACAGCAAATATTGTACGATCATTGTTTCCAAAATATCCTGGCCAGTTATTTCTGGAAGAACGAAAAGGTAAATTAGGATTAGGTACAGCCTATATATATGGATTTAAATGGTGTTTGCAAAGAGGATATCAATATATCTTTGAAATGGATGCTGATTTCTCCCATAATCCAAAGGATTTGGTCCGATTACATGCAGCTTGTGTAAATGGAGCTGATGTGGCTGTTGGATCAAGATACATAAGAGGTGGCGCGGTCGAAAATTGGCCAACTGATAGAATTGCACTTTCCCGAGGTGCTTCTTTTTATACGCAACTCATTACCTGGATGCCTGTAAAAGACCCAACAGCAGGATTTGTATGTTATCGAAGATCCGTATTGGAGAAAATGAATTTAAACAACATCAGATTTATCGGATATGCATTTCAAATTGAAATGAAATTTACAGCATGGAAACTAGGGTTTAAGATAACAGAAGTTCCCATTACCTTTATTGATAGAAAATTAGGATCGAGTAAAATGAACAAAGGAATTATAAAGGAAGGTATATTGGGCGTTATTCAGTTAAAACTAATGAGCTTAAAAAGTAATTATAGAAGCAACATTGAATTCTATAAATAAATTAAACTAAAGAAATTCAGGTAATTTATTTTTCATCTACTTAATTACTTTAAACCTTTAAATGCTGGATGATATTGCTGAAGTGTTGACCTTAAATAATCCCTGTCTAAATGAGTATAAATTTCTGTAGTAGTTATACTCTCATGCCCTAACATTTCTTGCACAGCACGTAAATCTGCCCCCCCTTCTACCAAATGAGTAGCAAATGAATGCCTAAATGTATGCGGTGATACATTTTTATTTATCTCTGCTTTTTTTACTAAATCTTTTAAAATTAAAAAGATCATTACCCTGCTAAGTCCTTTCCCTCTTCTATTTAAAAATAAAATATCCTCCTGACCACTTACAATATTCATTTTATTACGAATAGAATTTCGATAAATATTTATTTGCTTTATTGCATCTGTACCAATTGGCACTAGTCTTTGTTTATCACCTTTACCAATTACTTTAACAAATCCTACATCAAGATAAAGTGAACTTATTTTCAAATTCACTACCTCACTAACACGAAGACCGCAACTATACATCGTTTCAAAAATGGCCTTATTTCTTGCACCCTCCGAATTACTCAAATCGATTTTAGCAAGAATTTTTTCAATTTCATCAAAAGACAATGTATCTGGCAGTAATCTTTTTAATTTAGGTGCTTCAAGCAATACTGTTGGATCTTTATCTGCAATTTGTTCAAGTAAACAATATTTATAAAAACTCCTTAATCCTGAGATGATTCTTGCTTGCGAAGTTGCTGTCATCCCTAATTCATGAACCCATTTTACAAACTCTTCTAAATCTTTCAATTCAATATTAGCGGGGTTCTTTTTCTCATCATTAATTAGTAAGAAACTAGTTAATTTATCCAAATCCTGTAGGTAGGCATATACAGAATTTTCTGAAAGAGATTTCTCCAATTGCAACCAAGCTTTAAATCCTTTTTTATACGAATCCCACATGTTTTTTTACTTCTTTGAAATTATTTGCTTGTACAATTTAATTAAACATTATTTTCGCGAAGAATTTATTATTATTAACCCATTAATTATTTTCATGCTTCCTGTAAATTTTAGGTCTTTTGCTAAAAAACTATCTATCCATAGAAAAAGTTTTCGTCAATTTTTGAACAAATCAGAAAAAACGCCTCCAAGATCTATAGATAAGCTTACCCCTCCAATTGAAAAAGAAGTATGGCAAGAAGTGGATTGTTTGAGTTGTGCCAATTGTTGCAAAAAAATGACCCCTACGTTTACAAAGCAGGATCTTAAAAGAATTTCTGCTCATTTTGATCAAACTCCAGATGAATTTAGAAAAAAATGGTTGCAGAAAGATAAAAATAAGGACTTGATTAATAAAAATCAACCTTGTCAGTTTTTAAATTCAAAAGACAATAAATGCTCAATATATTCTATACGTCCTGCAGATTGTGCAGGATTTCCACATCTTTCTAAAAAGAAATGGACAGAATATGCTCATGTACATAAGCAAAATATTGATTACTGTCCTGCTACATACAAGATGGTAGAAAAGATGATTGTAAAATTTGGAGATCTTAAATAGGATGGTTTTGGCAAAAAAAATCACTCATATTAATATGAGTGATTTTTTTTAAAGTATTATAGTAATGCTATACATTACATAATAAGCTTATTTTTTAGTTGTATCAACTACAGCTGCTGCAGTTGTATCAACTACTGCTGGTGTTGTTGTATCTACAGTTGTAGTTGTTGCAGCTGTATCTACTGGTGCTGCTTCTTCAGTTTTACCACCACCACAAGATGTTAAAGTTGCTGCGATTACCGCAATTGCTAAGAATTTTTTCATTGTTGTTTTTTTTTGGTTTAAAATTATAATTTACACTTTAATACCATAAAGATAAAAAAAGTAACCCATTTCTTTATTTTTTATTTTCGGGTTACCAAATATCAATAAAAGTATAAACTCATAAGACGTGGAGAATTTAAATCAGGATCTATATCTATTAGAAGGATTAGCTAGGCAAGAAAGTCTTATTATAGAACTTATATATAAGAACAATTATCAATCTATCCAATCTTTGATTTTTAAAAATAATGGCAGCGCCGATGACGCAGCAGATATTTTTCAAGAGGCCATGATAATTCTTTACCAAAAATCCATTGATAAAGATTTTATCCTAACCTGTCAACTTAAAACCTACTTGTATTCAGTTTGCAAAAGGTTATGGCTTAAAAAACTTAAGAATAACAATAGGTTGGCTTGGCAGGATGAAAGTTTTGATAATGTTATTGCTGTTGAAACAGATATTGAAGAGCATATAGAAAATCAACGTCATTTTTCAATTATGGAAAATGCGATGCAAAAAATAGGAGAACCTTGTAAAAGCTTATTGGAAGCATATTACATTCATAAAAAACAAATGCTAGAAATTGCTGAGGATTTTAAATATACAAATGCCGATAATGCAAAAACGCAAAAATACAAGTGTATGATGCGTCTTAAAAAAATATTTTTCTCTGAATTTAAAAACAGAATATAACATGGATGAATTATTATTAATAGAAACAGTCGAACGATATCTCAGAAATGAGCTTAATGATATAGAGCGGGCAAAATTTGATGAAATCAGAAAAAATAATCAAGAAATAGATCAATTGGTTGTTGAAAATATATTTTTTTTAAACCAAATAGATAGTTACGGAAATAATAAAAAATTCAAGCAATCTATTAATGATACTGTTTCAAAATTAATAACAGAAGGCTTTATTCAACAAAATATCACCAGCCCTTCATCTAAAATTGTTTTCATGTGGCAACGTTATAAAAAAACGATTGCTGTTGCAGCTTCTATAGCCGCCATTGTTTCTATTATTAGCGCAAGTTTAATTTCTTCATTTAGTAATAGTAAATCAAATAATATAACACCCCTTGTTGAAAAACTAAAAGAACAAGATGTAAAATACAAAAAACTGGAAAATAAAATAGATAAAATAAACTCTACTAATGCCCACAGAATTCCTGAAAAACCTAGATTAGAAAGCAAATTCAGAGCAACGGGATTTATGTTAGATGTAACCAATAATTACATTATTACAAATGCACATGTGCTTAATGAAGCTACTCATCAATTAATTATTGAAAATAATAAAGGCCAGCAATTTTCTGCAGAAACTGTTTATTCTAATATCAATAACGATATTGCAATTCTTAAAATTACAGACCCAGATTTCGTAAAATTATCGCCAACTCCTTATAGCATCCGTAAATCAAATGCGAATTTAGGTGACGCCGTTTTTATGCTTGGTTATCCAAAGCAAGAAATAGTATATGGTGAAGGTTATATCAGTGCTAAAAATGGATACGAAATGGACTCAAACTTTTGCCAACTTAGCACTTTAGCCAATCAAGGAAATAGCGGATCCCCTGTTATCAATAAAAATGGAGAGCTAGTAGCAATAGTTTCTAGCAAAGAAGCAAATTCAGTAGGAGTGGTTTTTGCCATTAAATCATCTAATATCTACACAGTTATTAATGAAATAAATAAAGGCGAGTTGAAAAATAAAATAAAATTAACTACTAATCCTATACTCAGAAAAACCGACAGGGTTTCCCAGATTAAAAAAGTTCAAGATTATGTTTTCATGATCAAGGGCAATTAAAAAGGGCAATCACAGTTGTTGAAAATCAGTCAGGCATTTGTATTTTTATGCAAATGCTTTTTTTATTAAATAAATGATACCTTTCAATCTATACATTAATTTTCAATAATATAAAAATGAAACAAACTACCCTACTCTTATTTTTTTGCATGATCTCAATATTTACTTTCTCGCAAAATAATGACAAATACACTACAGTAGACAATTATGTCTATTCTCTTGGCAAAATGGATTCTCTTAATATATCTTCCATTACCGAAAAACTAACCAGCTATTTTCCGGATAAAAAAATGAAATGTAGGGCTATATATTATTGGATAGCCAATAATATCAACATGATTTCAACTAAAAATAAATCCAATTCCACTGAAATTGATAAAATTATTCAATCAAGAAATGCCAATTCTACAGACTTCGCAGCTTTATTTCAAGAAATGTGCAGCTTGTCAGAAATTCGCTGTTTAAAAATAGAAGGCTATACTAGATTTTATTCAAAAGAAATGAGTGATATACCAGAAAGCATTAACCATACATGGAATGTTGTTCAACTAGGCAAGAGCCCTGACTCATGGTTTTATGTTGATGTGGCCAAAGGCAGCGGTTATATAAATTCTAGAATACATACTTTTTCTAGAAATTTCTCTAGTAATTACTTTTTCTCTGAAAATACAATTTTCAACTTAGACCACTTGCCGGATAATAAGTCATGGATATTAGGTGAGTCTTCATTGAATTTAAATTCATTTTTCTCCCTTCCGATTATTGAAAACGAAGCATACGAAATAAATGTAAAAAAAATTAGCCCTCTAAATGGCTTCATACATTCAGCGCCAAATCAACCAATTCAATTTGAATTCTTATATTCAAACCAATCTCCTATTTCATCTATTTCAATAATTACTGGAGATGGAAATAAACAATCAAATTCAGAGAGAATAAATTACACTGATGTAAATGGGAAAATAAATTTTTCGTACACCTTTAAAAAATCAGCTTCTTTTCCATTCAAAATCCTAATAAATAACAAACCTTTTTTAATTTATCATTTTGAAATTAGCGAATAAGATAGCCGTTTTATTTACTAATTAAATTTGCAAATAATCTATAAGCACCTGAAACACCCACTGGCAATTGCCTAAAAAAAGATATGCCTGTATAAATAAATTTTCCTTTTCCATAATTTGCAATAATCAAACTACCCTCATTTTTATTCTCTCCTGAATCACTCATCAATAAAGGCCTTTCATAATGGCTGTCAATATCTGATGCGTGATAAATACTTCTTTCCTGAACCCAATCGTTAAAGTCAGCTTCAACTATTTTATTGGGGAAATTAAAAATGGATGAGTTTGGATTCACCAACTCAATTGTCGCCTTTTCATCTGTTACTCTATTTCTAGAAATATTGAAAGGATAAGGACCTATTTTAGCCTTAATTGGTCCTATTTGGTTGCTTGTATTATATTGTACCAACAACACTCCGCCTTCTTCTATATAATTCATTAACACTTCATATACTTCATTCATCCATTCATTAGTATTGTATGCTCTAACACCCGTAATTATTGCATCGTATTTTTTAAGTGACTCCTTTGTAATATCTTTTTGCGTTAAAATATCTACCTGATAACCCATTTGTGATAAAGATTCTTTTACCTTATCTCCAGCACCAATAATATAGCCTATCTTTTTCCCTGAAATTTTCAAATCGATTTTTCTATATTGAATTAGCGATGGTTTAAATAATACAATATCCGGTATGTGATCATAATGAATTTCATGCATATCCTGATTGAACAAATTTTCATTTTCAAAATAATCAATACTGTTTTCCCCTTGCACTAGGGGTAATTCAATAATCTTATTTTCAAACTTTTTAAAATGAATGGGGTAAACCATATTCAACAAGTTGTTATTTAATTTAATGGAGCTTATTTCAATATCTCTGTTAGCCGTGACTTTTACAGAGACTGATTTTATAGAATTAATTAACAATGACTTTTCTGGATGAATAATCAATGAAGGCACAATAGAAACAGGTTGATACTTTTCGCCATTAACCGGATCAGTATTTTTATACACAAGAGGCTTTTTAATTTTAATAATCAAGTCCCCTTTTAATTTAAAATCAACAGAAAATTCTATTGCAGGTTCATTCTCGGATTTTAAAAGATCATATTTATTTTGTGTTTCAAAACTGCCAGCGGACATTTTCTCCCTTAACCAATATGGCTGGCTAACTTTTACCCATTTAGGGATTAATAAACTTTTACTAATTTGAATAGTATTATTGTACTTACAACTATCAATTGAAAGAATATTATTATCAAATAAATTAACTTTTATATTTTCCAATGGAATGCCCAGTCTGTTATTTACAATGAAAGTTATTTTTACACTATCATTATTGGTTATATATTTAGATGATGAAACCGCCTCAAAAAAAACACCTCCACAGGCAAGTATGAGATTTTTTATTTCTTCTAATTTACGCTTGCGTATAGGAATATCATGCACTTTTGTATACATGACATCATATAAATTCAATAAACCTTGTACAGATTTTTGTGGATGAAATGGGTCGTAATGAATAATAATTGAATCGATTAATCGTTGAATTTGTAAATAACCAATTCCACTCCAACTTGATGCTACCCCATCTAATAACGAATTAACTGGTGCTTCCCCTTTTATCGTTGCAAAGTATTCGATTGAACTTCCTCTTTGTGCCGGGACACCAAAACCTTGACTTTTATGTTGACTTCTGCTTAATGCCGCCAGTTCACCATAACTCTTTCCTGCCAAAGCATTATACCCTCCTATATCTAATTTAAATTGGTCATCCTTTTGCGTATTTACTGTTCCGAAATTAAACGTATTCCAAAGTAAGCGTTTAGCCTTCCACGATACAATTCCTGAAGTAAGCTGATCGCTAAATCTAGTTGAATCTCCAGCAGCTTCAAATGCTTCTTGTGCTAATATTGCTGAAGCGGTGTGGTGACCATGCCCTCCTTCTCCAGTTGAAGGGAATCTGCAAATAATTACATCAGGTTTAAAGTTTCTTATAATCCAAACAACATCGCCTAATATTTTATTGTGATTCCAAATACTAAAAGTTTCTTCTGGATTTTTACTATATCCAAAATCGTAGGCACTTGAAAAGTATTGTTCGGCTCCATCAATTCTTCTAGCTGCTAATAATTCCTGAGTTCTGATTAATCCTAAATCAACACCTTGCTCATCCCCAATTAAATTTTGTCCTCCATCACCTCTTGTTAAACTTAAATAACCAGTTTTATAGAGTTTTTCTTTTGATAAATAAGCTAATAGTTTGGTATTTTCATCATCAGGATGTGCCGCTATATATAACACAGACCCTAATTCGTTAAGCTTTTTAATTTGGGATAATATCTCTGAAGAATTTAAAGAATTGGGCGATTGAGCAAAAACTCCCCCTTTACAAAACATGAAGACTAATAGTAGCAGTAATGATTTAAACATCTTGAAAAAAACACCCACTTTCAAACTTTTCACTGCGCTCATAATTTTATATTATTTTATTATTGACCGACTAAAAAAACTGCATTAGAAAACAGCAATTTCCCATTTTCCCAAAAGCTTCTAAAAATTGGATCATCCACAAAATAAACAATTGAACCACTGCCATATTCCTGAACAGCAATGGTGGTGCCATCTTTAATCTGACTTTTTACGTTACTACCCACAAATCCGGCAACCTGATTCTCCTGTTTAATTGTCCCTACATTCCATCCTTCTTTCAAAAATTCTATCACATTGGAATTCATTTTTAATGAAAAATAATAATCAGGATAACCAAAGGCTAAAGGATGTGAATCATCTATACCTAATTTATAAATGGCTCCAGGTATATTATTTACAATGCTTTGTCTTTCTCTTTCATCATATCGCTTAATGTCTTGATAACCCACAGACTTATTATCTGTATTTTCTATAGCTTTCTTTATTTTTATCCCCCAATCACCAATTGCCATTTGCGAAACGGCATTCTCGAGTGCGATTAATTTACCTCCTTGTCTAACCCAATTTTTAAGAATACTTTCTTTATCTGATAAGAATTTATAGTCCCCATCAGGAATAATTATTACATCTAAATTATTTAAATAGACATTTAGAAGATCATTGACGTTTATCAATACCAAAGGGTAATCTAATTGTTGCTCAAACAGATGCCACACTTCACCAGCAGCAGTTGATGAAGAAACATCATCTACCACTAATGCAACTTTTGGCTGATTTAATTTGCGAACTTTTTCTGAACCGAAATCAACTCCTGATTCCATAAATCCAGAACTGACTGTGGAAATATTTGCATTATAAAAATCAGCTATTGAAAGCAACTGATCTATTTTATTTTCATTGTCATTTTTAATAACAATCAAAGTGCCTTTTTTGTACAATTTTTTATTAAATGAAAAATCTTTTTCGCTAAATCTAACTTTGAAATTATTTTTTAATAAAGATGAAAGAAACTGCGCATCTTTAAAAGAGTTGTATTGAATCAAATAGGCATATTCATTGTTGCTCAATTTATTTTTATTAATGGCAACAGACGTACTATTCTCCCCTTGAAGTTTATCTTTTAATGCGTAACAATCTACTCCATATGCATAAGGTAACGCCCAAGCAGTTATATCATAGGTTACAGAATCAGCCAATTTAGATTGAGGTTCAAATAACACTTTAACCAAAGCGCCTTTTGATTGATACGTAGACACTATTACATCACTTGAAGTAGTCATATAACTTTCATCATTTTTTGTGTTGTATCTATACCCTTTTATTAAAGTGCCTGAACGAGCATATGAAAATTCTATTTGATTCTTATTAAAAAGATCAAGCAATGACAATACTTTATTATTATTTTGACCGTTAATTACATAAGTCTTATACAAACCTGCTCCATTGTTTCTTGTATCATTAAAATACGCTTTAAATGATTCATTGATTTTTCTTGCATTAATGGATGCTGCTTCAATTGTACTGATACTCGTTGTAAAATGATGCTGAATCCTATCATGCAATGTAAGTGTATCATCATTTACTTGGATGGCAAGCCCTCCTCTTGAATGTCCTGCTTGTTCATAGGTCATTCCAATTGATCCATTATAAAGCGGGTAAGTATCTCCGTAAGAAGGGTAAAACAAATCAAAAACTTCTTTTGTGAAATACAACCAACCATTTGCATCAAAATACTTTGCATGATTTTTTCCTATAAATATTTGAAATTCTCTTTGCCATGGTGTTATAACTTCATGAAAGGGCTCCGCAGCTGGAGCAAAATAATATGGACTATTCGGGTATTGCTCGTGGAAATCACAATGAATTTCGGGCATCCATTTATTATATAATTTAATTCTTTGCTGAGTTTCAATTTGCGTTTGCCAGGCCCAATCACGATTTAAATCAAAATAATAATGATTGCTTCGTCCACCAGGCCATGGTTCATTATGTTCTCTTGCCAAAGGATTAGCTACTGGTTTTTTCCCTGCAATCTGATTATACCAATTCACGTAACGATCTCTGCCATCAGGATTTAAACATGGATCAATAATAACAATTGTATTTTTTAACCATTCATTTAAATTTACATTTTTGCCAGAAACTAGTTCGTATAATAACTTCATTGCCACTTCTGTCGAGCTGGCTTCATTACCATGAACATTGTAACTAAGCCAAACAATTGTTGGCATAGATAAATCAGCAGGCTTGTCATTCAGCAAACCAGTAATGCGTAAATTGTTTTTTCTGAAGTCTTCTAGTTGAGCAATATTCTCAGCAGTAGAAACAGCAGCAATTAATAATTCCTTTCCTTCATTGGTAAAACCATAGGTTTCCAATTTTACTTTACGAGTCAAACTATTTGAAACATAATTGAAATATTCCACTACTTTATATGAAGGTGTAAAAGCATTGCCTAATTTATACCCAAGAAACTCATCCGGACTTTTAACTTGTTGAGCATAAGAAAAATTATAAAATGAAATAACGAGGAAGAGAAATATTAATCGCATAGTTGATTTTTTAATCTGTAAAATTATTAAAACTTACGGTATAAAGTGTCGAAAAATAATACTACTGAAAATAGATAATTACATAATAGGTCGAAAAGCATCTACAATATGTTAAAAAACATGCTTTTATATTAAGAAAGAAGTCTTTTTAATGGGTATTCTGTTGCCTCTATAGGCAAGAATGGTTAAATTTGCTGATAAAAATAAAGTCTGAAAAAAGCGATAAAAATATCGAAAAAAATATTAATTATATTATTGATCTTATTAGGATCACTATATGGACTTCTACATACCGTTTTTATACAAACTTGGTTGGTCAAAAAAGTATGTGCTCATTATTCAAAGGAATTAAACACAAAAATCACAATAAAGAAAATAGACATTAACTTCTTTAGCAAAGTAAGGATTAACGATTTACTTATACTTGATAAAACTAATGACAGCTTATTATATGCTGGCAATGTAAATGTGGAATTAAATGATTGGTTTTTTTTTAAAGATACCATTAATATAAAAAACATCTCTTTAGAAAATATTATTTTTCATTCAACGAGACAAGATTCTAATTGGAATTATCAATTTATATCAGATTACTTTCTGACTACATCAGAAAATAAACAAAAATCAGTCAACCCTTTTAACATAAAAATTGACAACATTCATTTAAAAAATATTTTTTTAAGCAATACAGACAAATGGAGAGGTGAAGATATTTTATTTTCATTAAAAGAATTTAATGGCAATGTCAAAACATTTGACCTTTCAAATAAAAATATAGTCATTAATAAAGCCGAAATAGCAACTCCTATTTTTGAAAGAAAAGATTATCTAGGCAAAAGGCCAACAACAGAAACGAGCAAGATTCAAAAACCGGAACCCCCAAATGATTGGACGATTTGTGCAAAAAAAATTATATTAACAAATGGGATTGTTAAAAACGATAAAGAAACTGAAAGACTTCCATATGCAAATAAATTTGATGAATTCCATATTTTATTTCACTCAATTAATGGCAAAATTGAAAATTTGACTTTAGAAAAAGACACGCTGCAAGCCAACATCAATTTGTCTACCAAAGAAAAATGCGGATTTTCAGTTTTGAATTTGAAATCGAAATTCAAATTCACCCCTAAAGAAATGGAATTTGACAGCTTGGATCTAGTAACCAAAACAAGTCATATTAAGAATTATTACTCAATGAATTATTCGTCTTTCCAAGATGACATGGATGATTTTGTCAACAAAGTGAATTTAATTGGCAGATTAAGTGATTCAAAAGTCAGTAGCGAAGACATCAGTTTTTTTGCTCCTGAATTAAAAAGTTGGGATCGGATTTTTAATATAACAACTGAAGCAAATGGTACTATTGATGATTTGCACCTAAAAAACACGAAGGTAAAAAACAACAACACTTTTATAGTAGGATCTGGGGTTCTAAAGCATTTGACAGATTTTAACACTTTTTCAATAGATTTTAATTCAACAGGTAGTAAAACAAACATAAATGATTTATTTGCCACAATACCAACTCTTAAATCTATTAAGCAACCTTCAATAAAAAAATTAGGTAACATTACATTTATAGGCAAGTTTTATTGTACAAGTGAGCATTATTCTACTGAAGGCTCTATTGAAACTGACCTTGGTAAAATTAATACAAAGTTAAAATTGAGAATTCCTTCAAAAGCAGAGCCAGAATATACTGGGTTTATCTTTTCAAAAAAATTCAACATCGGTTCATTATTAAATGAAAATAAACTAGGAAATATTTCAATCGATGGGCAAATTAATGGATTAGGCTTTGATTATGAAAATATTAAGTCAAATTTTACCGGAAAAATTTATGACTGTTATTTTAACAATTATACTTACAAAAACATAAGTATAAATGGGGACTTTAAAAACAACTCATTTAATGGACACCTTGAGATTGATGATCCTAATTTAAAAATAAAAGAAATGAATGGCACTATTTCATATATTAATAACAAGATGAATTTAAATATTTACTCAGAATTATCTCATTCAAATTTAAATAAGTTACAATTTACCAACAGAGATATTTCCTTGTCTGGTATATTTAATTTTAATTTTATCGGAAATAATATTGACGACTTTATTGGAGAGGCTAAAATGTATAATTCAACATTGCAAGATAAAAATAAGATATTAAAATTTGATTCACTTACACTTTCTTCAGCACTTGACAATAATAATAAAACTTTATCACTTCAATCAACTGATATAGACGCAAATATTACAGGGGCATTTAGAATAAAAGAATTGGCTGATGTATTTAAGGTTTTCCTTAGCAACTATTATCCTAAGTATATACCAAAGCCAAATAATCAATTAAGCAATCAAAAGTTTTCATTTTACATTAATACAAAAAATGCTGAAGACTTTTTAAAAATTTTAGACCCTAAGATCATTGGCGGCAATAATTCTACTTTAAATGGCAGTATTGACCTTTACAACAACACCATAAAAGCTTATGCTGATATCCCTAGAATTGGCTACAATAATAGGATTTTATCAAATTTTACAATTAATGAGGATGGCAATTTAGATAGCCTTTTGACTAATATAACTTTTGGAAATATCCAACTTTCAGAAAATTCCAGTATCCCTAATACTACGATTTGTATAAAATCAAGCAACGATATATCCGACATTAAATTAACAACTAACAGTTCCGAAAATATTAATAATGCAGAACTCAATGCGAGTTTAAGTACTTTGACTGATGGGATAAAAATACACTTCTATCCTTCTTCTTTTATAGTGAATGATAAAAAATGGAAGCTCGAAAAAGACGGAGAATTAACTTTACGAAAAAATCTAATTCATGCAAATGAAATTAAATTCACCCAAGATAATCAATCGGTGTTAATTTCAAGCGAACTTGATGACATGAGTGAGGAGCAAAGGCTTTTTGCTAAAATAAATAACTTTTCTCTTGAAGACTTTATTCCTTTTGCCTTTAATGACCCTTCAGTAAAAGGTCTATTGACTGGGACTGCCATCATCAGCGATCCACTGGGTAAAATGGATATTGAATTCAAAGGAGATGTAAAAAGTTTATATTTGAATGACAAAATCATTGGAGATGTTGCAATAAATTCAACAGCAAATACTTCAAGTGGATTAATTAAATACCATGCAGACAATATAGATAGCCAGAATGTATTCTCATTAAAGGGATTTTATAATTTTAAAGACTCTGCAGATAATCTAGGTGCAATTCTTGATGCTAAAACAATTCATTTATCAATACTGCAACCTTATTTAAGTGATATTTTTAACAAAATGGATGGTACTGCCGTTACCACTTTAAACCTTTCAGGTGGAGCAGCTCATCAATACCTAACCGGAAAAGTACATATCCCTTCTGGGAGTTTTACTGTGGATTATACAAAATGTAAATACTCTTTAGAAAATCAAGACATAGATTTTAGTGAAGATCTTATTGATTTAAATTTCGTTCAAATTAAAGACTCACTTAATAATACTGCAACAGTTAATGGCAAGATTCATCATAACTTTTTCAATGACATTTCCTTTAATAATTTAAAAATAGAAACTGGCAAGTTGGCATTATTACAAACTACAAAAAATGACAACCCGGCTTTTTATGGGAATCTTATTGGAAAATCCTCTTTGAATATTAATGGCCCTATTAGTAATACTGTAATTAATATCGAAGGCGAACCAAGTCCCTTAGACACCAGCCATATTTACATCCCAACATCAGACAGCAAAGAAAGTACCAAAACAGATTATATAGAATTTGTAAAATTTGGAAAAGAATTAGATAATTCAAATATCTCAGGTGGAAATAATATTACTTTTAACTTAAAAATAAATGCTAATCCTTCCTGTAAAGTTGACGTTATTCTTGATGAAGAAACTGGTGATATAATTAAAGGACAAGGGGAAGGACTTCTTAATATTAAAGTTGGCTCATCAGAACCGCTTTCAATTAGAGGTAATTATAAATTAACAAAAGGTGAATATAATTTCAATTTTCAAACCTTTTTCCAAAAACCATTTACTTTAAATAGTGGAACCATCACCTGGAATGGAGATCCTTATCAAGCAAATATTGATATTTATGCAGAATATCTTGCCAAAAATGTGGACATTAGTAGCTTATCTACTTCAGGTGGCTTCATTCAAAAAGAAGATATAAAAATCATTTCTCACTTAACCGGCATACTTCAAAATCCTTTAGTCAAATTTGATCTTGAATTTCCTGAAAAAAGTGATGCCAAAAGAGAGGATATTATTGTAAAGAGATTGGCTGATTTCAAAAATGATGAAAATGAGATGAATAAACAAGTGGCTAGCTTGCTTCTGTTTAATACCTTTATCATTGGGAACCAAAATTTCTTGACACAGGGTAATGCAAGTACTTTAATTACAAATACTATAGGCGGAGTAGTTAGTAGCTTATTAACAAATTTGCTAAACAAAGAATTGGAAAAAGCAACTAAAGGGATGTTATCTACTTATGTTGACATAAATCCAACATTAGATTTACAAAAAAGCGCATCTCAATTACAAGCGAACATTAGGGCAGGTTTAAAAATATTATTAAGCAATAAATTAATTGTATTAGTAGGAGGAAACTTAGACTACAATAACCCTACTTACTCCCAGCAATTAGAAAAGAAAGGATTGCTTTCACCAGATATTACCATTGAATGGCTAATCAATAAAGATGGAACTTTGAGGATAGTTGGCTTTAATAGGAGCAGTATTGATTTAACCTTAAATCAAAGAAATCGTTCAGGACTTCAGCTGTCGTACAGAAAAGATATTAATAAACTCAGAGATATTTTCACAAAAGCAAAGAAATAATGCATTAGTGGCCATGCAGAATCGTATGTCCTAATTTATCGCGCTTGGTAAATAAATATTTTTGATTGTGTTCATTTGGTTTCATTTCAATAGGAATAGTTTCAGTAACAACCAACCCGTAACCATTAATACCAGCTCTCTTTTTGGGGTTGTTGGTTATTAGTTTCATTTTTGTTACACCCAAATGCCTAAGTATTTGTGCTCCAATTCCATAATCTCTTTCATCCATTCCAAAGCCAAGTTTCAAATTAGCTTCTACAGTATCTAACCCTTGCTCTTGCAATTTATAGGCCTTTAATTTATTAACAAGTCCAATACCTCTACCCTCTTGATTCATATATAATACAATACCTTTCCCTTTGGATTCAATCATTTCAAGTGCATGATGTAATTGCTCTCCACAATCACAACGAAGAGATCCTAAAATATCTCCAGTCATACAACTACTATGAACTCTAACAAGAACAGGTTCGTCTTTTTCCCATTCTCCTTTTTTTAATGCCATATGGGTCTCTCCTGTATTAAGCTGTGTAAATGCAAGTAATTCAAACTCGCCATAAAGAGTGGGCATTTTAACATTTACTTCTTCTCTGATTAATGTTTCTTTTTGTAATCGGTATTCAATTAAATCCTTGATTGATATTATTTTCAAATCAAACTTTTTTGCAATTTCCAACAATTCAGGCAATCTGGCCATCTCTCCATCCTCTTTCATAATTTCTACCAAAACACCCGCAGGCTGAAGTCCTGACAACTTAGCCAAATCGATGGTAGCTTCAGTATGACCAGCCCTTCTTAAAACTCCTCCTTTTTTTGCACGAAGTGGAAATATATGACCTGGTCTTCCTAAATCTTCAGGTTTTGTATTTGGATTGACAAGCGCCTGTATCGTTTTGGCTCTATCCTGAGCAGATATTCCTGTTGTGCAGCCATTCCCTAATAAATCTACACTAACCATAAAAGCAGTTTCATGAAGCGAAGTGTTATCAACAACCATTGGTTGTAAATTCAACTCTACGCACCTCTCTTCTGTAATTGAAGCACATATCAAACCCCTGCCATGAGTGCTCATGAAATTAATTATTTCGGGAGTTACCTTTTCTGCAGCCGTTACAAAATCACCTTCATTTTCTCTATCTTCATCATCAACCACGATTATGAGTTTTCCCATACGAAGGTCTTCAATGGCAGAATCAATACTATCTAGCATATACAATTATTTAACTGCAAAGTTAACAACTAGAATACTTCCAAAATGGATTATTTAAAATATAAAACAGTTTAAACTCTTTTGATTAAGAATTTATACCTTTAAATATATAATTTAATAAAAATGCAGGAGATTCAGTACCCTATTACTTTATTAATCATTGCCGCCAATGTCATTTTTAGTTTTATGGCATTTTCCAATAAAGTATTGCTTGATAACACAATTATGTGGCCGTATAATGTAAAAAGAAAAAATGAATTTTACAGATTTATAACCTCTGGCTTTTTACATGCGGACATGATTCATTTATTCTTTAACATGTTTACGCTTTATTTTTTTGGAAGAAACATAGAGATTATTTTAAAAGCATATAATCTTGGGGGATCATTAACTTATTTGGGATTGTATTTTGGGAGTTTAATTATTTCGGATTTGCCTTGTTTTTTTAAATACAAGGACTCTTATAATTATAGATCACTTGGCGCATCTGGTGCTGTCTCCGCCATTGTATTTGCCACTATCATTTTTAGTCCGTGGGAAAGTATTTATTTGTATGGAGCCATAAAAATATCGGCAGCTTTATATGCAATTTTATTTATTGCTTATTGCATTTATATGGGTAAAAAAGGAAATGACAATATCAATCATGATGCTCATCTTTGGGGTGCAATATTTGGATTGGTATTCATTTTGATACTCGTTTCATTAAAACAACCATATCTACTGGAAGGAATAATTGAACAATTAAAACATCCAAGTTTATTTGGAAATGGTTAACTGCACTATACTTGTTGTACTTGGAGAAATTTTACACCTATTGTCAATACGCCATCCTACTACCCATACTATTTTTTTATTTGACTCTACTATCCAAATATTTTCTTTTTCAATGAGTGACAATTTATTATCAATTAAAAAACGACTTACTTTTTTCTTTTTATTCATCCCTAAAGGATAAAAATAATCCCCCTGTTTCCATTTTCGCAAAACCATTGGATAATTAATAAAACTTGAGTCTATCTGAGCGATTGACTGATCAAATATGATTTCATTGTTTTCTTTTTTATTTTCTATTAATAATCTATTCCCTTGAAATTGAATTTGCTGAGTATTCTCTTCAATTAAGTACAAATTCGAGTCTAGCGAATTAATAGGTGACAAAATAATCCATTGTCTATTTTTAATAATACGATGCGTATTTGAGGAAATGAATTTTCCTGAATCGGAAAAGCATAGCTTTATTATTTCAGGAATTTGTTGAACAGAAAACCCCGATGATTTAAAAATTTCATACAAAATAGTATTCAATGCCGGCGCTTTCAATAATTTCAAAATAGGGAAATGCAACTCTGCCCCTTTTCTTACTAAAATCTTATCAACTATTTGCTTTACTGCAATATTGTATAGCTCTTTTACATCTTTAAAACGTTCAATATTATTTAAAATATTTTCTTCAACCTGCGGGTACACTTTTTTAATAGAGGGAATTAACTCGTTTCTAAAATAATTGCGTGTATATTTTACACTATTATTTGATGAATCTTCGCGCCAATTAAGTTTATGTTGAATAGCAAATGAAACAATGGATTCTTTTTTGGCAAAAAGAAGTGGCCTAACTATTCGATTACCAATACCCGCATTACTTGATTGAATGCCTTGCAACCCCATAATACCAGTACCTTTAAGGAAATTCATTAATACCGTTTCTATACTATCATTCGCATGATGTGCCGTAAGGATATATTTCAAATTCAATTCTTTTTCCGCATCAATCAATTCATTAAACCATTCGTACCTAAGCTCTCTTGCAGCAATCTGAATATTTGTATTATGATCTGCTAAATATTTAGCTATATCGAATTTATTTTTATAGACGGTTACTCCATATTTTTTCCCAAGTTCTACTACAAGCATTTCATCCTCATCACTTTCGATACCTCTTAATTGAAAATTACAATGAGCAATAGAAAAATTAAAACCTGATTGAAAACACAATTCACATAAAACAATTGAATCTATGCCTCCACTTACTGCGATTAAAAGCTTGTCTTTTTTATCAAAAAGTTTATGTTGTGTTATGTATTTTACAAACTCAGTTAACAAATTCATTTCTAAATCGCTTTTTCTAAACTACTAATTAAAACTTTACTCAAGCTCTTCTTTCGCTGCCAATAATTCATTATAACTGTGCAGGTCTTTTCCCTTTTGGGCCTCCAACATACCTTTTTCATAAGTAAATATAGCCTTATCTAAATTATTGAGCTTTTCATACAATTTACCCAAATGATAATATGAGCCAACATACGTGGGTTCTCTTTCCAATAAATCGATAAAGTGCAGTAGCGCTTCATCAAAATGACCTATTTTAATATATTCCAATGCTAATGCATGCTGAAGAAAGCTGTCCTTTCCTACAGATTTCAACATTTCTATAATTTTTTCTATTCTGCTCATTTCCGCTTTTTTTTAACCCCCAATCAAAGTATATTTGCAACGTGAAATGTTACCTATCATTGAAAATTGGTACCTTTTTTTCATCACAACTTTACTAATATGAAAATTTTAGTTTGCATCAGTAAAACCCCAGACACTACTGCAAAAATAGCTTTCGCAGATAACAATACGAAATTTGCTTCAGAGGGCGTGCATTGGATTATTAATCCATATGACGAATGGTATTCTTTAGTTAGAGCTATTGAATTAAAAGAAGCTGATCCCACTATTTCTATCCATCTGATAAATGTTGGGGGACCTGAAAGTGAACCAATCATCAGAAAAGCATTGGCTTTAGGTGGCGATGAAGCAATAAGAATTAATTGTGATAGTAACGATAGTTTCAATGTTGCTTCTCAAATTGCCAATGTGGCAAAGGAGGGAAATTACGACCTTATTTTTACCGGAAAAGAAACCATTGATTACAATGGATCTTCTATTGGAGGCATGTTAGCCGAATTACTTGACTTACCATTTGTATCTCATGTTACAAAATTCAATATAGAAACAAATATGGCAGTTATTATAAGAGAAATTGATGGTGGCGAAGAAACAAATAAAGCAGCAATGCCATTAGTCATTAGTTGTCAGAAAGGTATGGCAGAGCAAAGAATTCCAAATATGAAAGGAATTATGGGTGCCAGAACAAAGCCATTAAAAGTGCTAGACCCAGTAGTTGTTGATACCTTAACAAGTATTGTTTCTTTTGATTTACCCCCAGCAAAAGCCGGAGTAAAATTAGTATCTCCGGAAAATCCAGAAGAACTAGTGAGGTTATTGCATGAAGA
>Ga0214921_10002892_pt1 | contig 27103 bp, 48 predicted proteins | sample LL1505_MetaG_FD_177992 | JGI IMG/M metagenome (GOLD analysis project Ga0214921, IMG submission 177992) | Freshwater microbial communities from Lake Lanier, Atlanta, Georgia, United States - LL-1505 | ecosystem: Environmental > Aquatic > Freshwater > Lake | place: USA: Georgia | collected... | reverse complement strand
GCTGTCCTACGATCTCGGAGAAGCTGGCCTTGTCCGAACCCACAAGACCTAACCAGCCCATCTTACAAATCCACTCGTAGCAAAGGCGGGTTTGATCGCCAGTATCAATCACAACGCATCTAGGTTCCACTTCAAATTCATCAGCCTTCGCCGCCACATCGCCCCAAGTTTCAAGCCTACCAGCCCAGACCATCCGAGACTTTCCTTCGCCATTATAAGCCCTAACCAAAGCCCAAGTGTGGAACCCACCAGATTCTTGCACATCGACCGACATAATGGTTTTCTCGCCTTGGTGAACAATACCCATATTGTAACCACCCGCTTTGATCTCGATTCGCTCTTGTTCGTGTTCTAGCCAAGGTTCGGCAAGGATGCGGTTCACGAAGTCTTGTAGGCCGATGATTCCGCTATACTTGTCTTGAAGGAACTTCACCGCTAGGGAGCCAAACGAAACCCAAGGGGCATATAGTCCGTTAAGGTGATAGCTTCGGCGGTTTGGCTCTCCCTTGGGGTTGGTAGGAATCCACTCTCCACCCCGGAGCATCGCTGTCTTTTGGCCGTCCGTAATCTTTCCTTTGCAGTTCTCGCACTCATAGTAGGCCGATGATTTAACTAGCTTAAAATCATAAACTGCTTCCTTGATCTTGGCGGCCTCGTCCCATTTTACTTGCCCCCAGATTAGCTTCTGTTTGTGGTTGCAATGTGGGCAAGGCACAAAAAAGAAACGCATATCCCCTTTTTGCCATTCTGCCCAAATTGTAGAATCAGCCGTGGTTGGCGTAGATGTGGCGATGATTAAGTGATTTGGGTAGGTAGCAACTCTGGCTTCTGCCAACTGCAATGCCCCTGCTTCGCTCTTGCTCGACCCCGCATCGGGATATTTGTCCACCTCATCGAGCATCAGCAATGAAACAGAACGAGACGCAAGATTGGCAGGGCTGTTCGACCCCACAAACCAAAGTGACATTCTGCGGAAGTGTTGCTCTAGGATTTTGATCTTGTCGGTGTTGTCTGGCTTTTCTTTTGCCAATGCAGGGCAATCGTCCACCATCGGAAGCCACCGAGTTTCAGAGAACGACCTAGCCAAAGCCTCGGATGGCATAACCCATAGTGCGGGACAAGGATGCTCTGCAATTCTATAAGCTAGGCCAGCTAAAATGGTCGTTGTCTTTGATGTTTGTGCCCCCCATACGAGCGTAACCCTGCGAACCGAGTCATCACCAAAAGCCTCCAACGGCTCTCTTACATAAGGAGTTAGCTTGGTCGAATACGCTCCGGGGATATTGGTTACCCTAGCCGAAAGGGTTAGATTCTTTTCTGCCCACTCTGGGATTGAAAGTTTTTCCCTTGGCTCAAAGATTGATCTTGCAAATTGCTTAACATCGAAAATCTGGTTCATCTCTTAACCATATATCCACGCTCGTAAGCCCATTGTGGGTTCTGATGAATTTCGTGATGGCAATCAAAGCACACGGCCAAGAAAAACTCGGTCTCGTTCAGCCTATCCCCAAATCTTCCTCGGCGATGATGCACTTGGCTTGCCATCTTGCATCTACAAACTTGGCAGACCGGGTTATTTGCAAGAAACTTTTCCCGCACATCCTTATAGACTTCGTTCTGGCCTTTTCGCTTTTTAGAAACTCGGCGTAGCTTGCCACTCCGCTTGAGTGGAGTTTTGCGTTTAAGTGGGGTGCGTTTCATTGATCGAAGAATGGAACATCGTGAGAACATAAATCCCTAAACTCTGGTATCTGCATAAGTGTTTTGTGAAGTGCAACTGGTTCAACCTTGTCCCTCACAACTGCGTGATGAAAGTGAATCATCCAATATCTACCGACTCCCTGCCTAGTCTTTGGGTATTCTTTAGAGCAACATCCTACGCACATAGCAAATCCATATTCTTCTTCAAAGTTTTTGAGTTGCCCACTACCCGGAACATAAAGAGTGGAATGGCTAGTTCTAGGGCAGTATGCCAAGGCTATTCTTGTGGGTTTTGTTGTTTTCATTTTAGAATATCATCCAGCAACGAGCCAAGGATGCAGATAATCCATAATCCAGCAAGCAAAAGAAAAACGCTTTCGTTCATTTGAAAGCACCCTCGGCCTTTTGAATCGTCACAAAGATTTGGTCTATGCCCTCTTGAATGGCTTGCTTTGCACACTCCGGGTCGCTTGGGTTTGCTCTGGCCGAAAGTGATGCTGGCATTGCGTCCATTAAGTTCCTAATTGAACCAAGCCATTTACCGAACACTTCCCGCACTTCGTCCATTCGGATGACGGCTCTTGTGGCCTCCTCGTATTGAGCGTGTTCCATTTCTGCTTCGCTTGCTCTTTTCTTTGCTTCGCCCCATCCCGCAATCGCCGCCCTCATTGCAACCGGGTTTCCGTCTCTGCTTGCTCTCGCCACCAACGAGTAGGCAACTAGTTCCGCCCTCTTTGCCCGAATCAATCTGCCAAGCGAGTTTTCCGACTTTAACGACTCGGAGTCCGAGTTTTCGGATGTCTCGGATAAGGTCGAAGATGGGGGAAGAATTGGCTGAACTCGGCTTACCCTTTTTTGATTGGCAAGCCTCCATCTGTGGGCATCTGCCTCGCTTGTGAGGGGCATACCTCTTTTCACAAGTCTGGACATTTGGCCTCTGTCCATTCCCCATTTTTCGCAAAGCTCTTTTTGTGTAATCATTGGATAACTTTACTGCGGAGGGATAGTCCTCATTCATTTGGCAAGCGTGGCCTTTTTGCCAGTAAAGTTTTCCCATCGCTTCACAATAACATCGCAGTAGTTTGGACTGATTTCCATTCCGTAGCATTTGCGTTTAGTTTGTTCTGCACCAATAAGAGTTGAACCAGAACCCAAAAATAGATCGAGAACCAGACCGCTTGCTGGGCAAGAATTTGCTAATGCCCTTGCAGATAGCTCTACTGGCTTTTGTGTCGGGTGAAACTCGTTTATTCTTGAACGCTTTTCGTCCCAAACAGAAACCTCATTGTTCGGGCCGTTCCAATATGGGCTTTGTCCTTTTTTGAAACAATATAAGCAGGGTTCGTGTTTCTGTTTATATTGTGCCCCAATAGCTCCGAATTGAGCTTGATTTTTATTCCAAATAAGCCAACTGCGAATCACATAATTATTTTCTTGTAGGACTTGTAGGACTTGAAGCGACTTGGTTGCGGCAAACCATAAGTATAGTGCGGCCTCATCTTTCGAGTGCCTAAACATATTTGGAACAGAGTGATCGTAGATTATCGTGGAGTTATCGTTTTTAAGTTTTTCCCTACGCTTATCTGTTGCGTGCCCTCCATCATAATTAACTCCATAAGGAGGATCGGTGAAAACCATATCTGCCTTTTCTCCATTCATAAGCCTAGACACATCTGCCTCGCTTGTTGAATCTCCGCAAAGCACTCTATGTTCTCCAAGTAGCCACAAGTCACCCGGCTTTGTAATCGCATCAACTGGAACTTCTGGCACTTCGTCCTCGGTTACTTCTGGCGGTGCGTCCTCCATCATTTCTGCAATTTCATCCATACCGAACCCAGTAATTTCTAGGTCAATTTCGCCAGTATCAATGTCTTGTAGTATGTCCTTGAGTGCTGGTAGATCAAATTCGCCAGCCAGCTTATTGAGTGCGATGTTTGCCGCCTTCTCTTTTTGTTCGTCCAGATCGACCGCCCAAACCTCCACCTCGGTCTTTCCCATCGCTTGATAAACTTTTAGACGCTGATGGCCTCCTACAACATTCCCAGTGCGAGCGTTCCAAGTGATCGGCTGGATATTTCCAAACTCTGCAAGGCTCTTGGTGAGCCGTCCCATCGCTTCGTCAGAAATTTTTCGTGGGTTATATTTTGCTGGGGAAATTTCAGAAATTTTTTTGGTTAATAGGCAAGGATATTTCATTTGGCTTTTTCTTTCTTGTTTAATTTACGCACACAAGTCTATTGACATAAGGGTTTTAGAATCAACTCGCACAAAAACCATGCGCCTCGGAACCTGTTTGGAGGGGTTTTTGGCTTTGGAAGCCTCCTAACTTGTTGATAGTGGGGAACTTACGCATTGTGGCATTTTAGGCGTAAGTGCCTTATAGACAACAACTCGACTTGTGTAAGTCGCATTTGTGTTTTTACTTTTCTGGCGTGTAATCTTGCGTAAGTCATCTGTCCCTTTTGTGTCATTCGTCCCCCCCCGCCTCCCGGTAAGCCTCCACTATGGGTCGTGCCTCCTCGATAAACTGGGTGCGTTGGGCTGGTGTCCATTGGCTAACGCTCTTGCGTGCAAGCCATTGGCGAGCCTTGATGATGTAATTATGCCACGCTTGTTCGGGCTTCTGTGTGCTGGTTTCGATAGGGTCTGGTAGGATGCCAGCCCATAATGCCAACTGCTTTAGTTGACCCGGTGCAGGGGCTTGTAGGGAGGGTCGTGCCTTGGCTACCCGCTCCAGCCGCCTACCCATCTCGCCGTTTATTTCTGCTATCTCTAGGATGGCATCAATGTCTAGCTCCTCTTTCCGGGCTGAAAGTAGGATGTCCCCGCAGTCCGCCGCTAGGCTTATGGTTTCTGCCATCGTCTGCACGGCTTGTGCCTTGGCTTTTTCCAGCAAGGCCGCCGTTTTCTTTAGCTCCATTCCGATCTGTTTCTCACTCATTTTGGGATGTCTCCTTGGTTATGCCGTAGCCTCGGCCAATTCCTCGGCCTCGATTTCAGCGGGTGGTTCTAGCTCTCTAAAGCGTTCAGCGTTGAAGCCTCGTTCTGGGAATGGTGGGGTCGTTGAGCAGGGGTTGGGTAGGCTCTCTAAATAAACCACAACCTCCCCTGGTTCGCCGTTTAATGCTACCCCAATGCCCAAGTCCCGCACGATGTAGGTGCGGTCTTTGATGGGTAGGTTGGTATAAAAGGGCAGTATGTCCGTTGGGAACTGGTCGTTGATGCAGACCACTTTGGAGCCTTGTCTCATTTGGCCTTCCTCGATTTGATGCCCTTAATCCAGGCATCCTTGTTCCATTTTGGGCACTCCTCACGCCGTTTTTTATGCACCCTCAACGCCCTTTCCTTGTAAATCTGGCGCACCCTTTCCGACCTTTGGATTCGTAGGACTAGCCCGGTTCTCTGGGTAAGCTCGGAGAGTCGTGCGGAAATCGCCGCCCTAGTATATGGCTTCCCGGTGGTTGGATTGATGTAACGCTTGGCAATAGCCGTAAGGCTGTCTGGGCTTCGGTTGGTGGCTAGGGCTAAAAGTGCTTCGTCCAATGTATCATCACGCTTGTTGCGTAACATCTGGGAATCGCCCTCGCATTTGATGGTTTGCTCGACTACCTCCGCCGTTAGCTTTGCAAGCTGGTTTAGGTCTATGGTCGGGTTCATCGCTTTCATCTGGGCCAGCCGTTCCTTCACCCGATCTTCGAGGGTATCAATAGCTTCCGCCATATCTGGCGTGTAGCTTGCCAAGATCGAATCCGCAGGGTCTTGGCCTTGATGCTTCATTGAACCTCAACTAATGCCGTATGGCCTACCCTTGCAAGCTCTCGCCTAGCTTGTGCCTCCGTTTTATAGAATAGGTCTATGACCGGAAGTCTTGATTTGCCAGATGCCTTGCGCTTAATTACATCTGTGCCTGTGTCGTGTGCAAGATAGGGCTTTCCCTCCACAATGAGAGTTGTCCCATAAGGAATAACTTTAGGATCAACGGCACAAGAACGACCAGAAACCAGCCGCTTCCCGGTTGAGCTTTTATAGCCATAATCGTCCTCGCCAAGCCAATAGGCCGTGATTCTGGCCTTGATGGTTTTCTTTGGTGGCTTTGGTGCCTCGATGTAGATGTTTGCGGCGTGGCTCGACCCAAGAAGGATGACGGCAAGTATGGTTAGGGCTTTTCTCATAGTGAGGAAGTGCAGACGATCAGACAAATGCTGGAATCGCCTTGATGGGGACTCATCCCCTTTGGTTCTTTTACCATCACATCTGTCAATCGGAGTCTTTAGCTTGTCGATCTCTTTTTGAATCTTCTCTTTTCGCATCTTATTTATTTTCATTGATAACCTCCGCTTGCCGCCAATGGCCTTTTGCGTTGTATCGCTCGATCTTTCCGTGTGATTCTAGCCATCGTGCGTGATACTGAATTGTTCCCTGCTTTTTCTTTAGTGCCTCGGCAATCGTGCAAGTAGGTATGCCGTTTAGGATTAGGGTTTGAACCGCATCCCTTAATATGTCGATGCTGTCTTGTGACCTAGAACCGCCAAACATTTTCTTTAGCTCATTACCGGGGTAACGCTCTGAAAGAATGGCCGTGGCTTTCTGGCTATGTGTTTTAAACTGGTTCATACCATTGTTATTGCTTTGATGATTTGGTATGCGACTTGCGGGACGATGGCATTTCCGAGTCCTTTAAGTCTGTCCATCCCATAGGGTATCCCATTAACCACTCGACCCACGCTGGGTTCAGTTGCCCAGTTGCCTTCCCGCAATTCCCAGCAATGACTTCCTCCAGATTGGCTTTGTTTCGATTCGCAAGCTTCTCTCTGTTTTCCTCGGTGATGGTTGGATGAACTTTGTTCGCCTTTGGAGTCGGCCACATTCTTACCGCTCCCTGCAAGTTCGTAGTCCCCCGATGCCCAGATGGTCGCAAGCGTTTTGCCGAGTTGTCGGGCCCTCCGCTTGGTGTTCTTGGAGTTGGCCAAAGATTTGGCTCTTGCGACAATCCAGACTCGGTTCCTCCTATGGTTGGCATCGACACCGCAAGCTGGAATAATGATCGCTTCGACTTCGTAACTTTCTTTTTCCAAATCAGAAAGCACTTGGTCGAGTGCCAAGCCGATGATTCCAACAACATTCTCACCAACGACCCAACTTGGTCTTGCCTCTCGTATAATTCGGAGCATCTCCGGCCAGAGATAGCGGTCATCTTCCTTGCCTCTCCGCTTCCCGGCATTACTGAACGGCTGGCAAGGAAAACCCCCTGTGAGAATAGTGATTCCTCGATATGCCGTGCCATCGAGCGTTTTGATGTCTCCGTGGATTGGCACATCTGGCCAATGCTTTTTGAGGACTGCTTGTGCGTATGGCTCGTTGTCGCAGAATCCAATGGTTTTGAATCCAGCCCATCCAGCGGCAAGAGCAAATCCTCCGATTCCGCTAAATAAGTCGAGGTGCGTTGGTTCATCGGCTTTTGAACTTATATCGTTCATTTATTTAGGCAATATGAGGTCAAAAGTTGCTCGATTGCAGATAGTATTCCGCAACGCTCTTGCCACTTGCCGTCTTAATCATTCGCTTTTGCACATCGTATCCAGCTTTTTTAATATCGTGGATGCGACTAGCCAAGCGAAAGCACTTGAACCATTCCAAGGCTTCCAGAGCCGTGAGAGTTCGACCTCCCTGCAAGTGAGCTAGGATTCTAGCATTCTGTTCGTTGCCCTCGATCTTTACCGGGTGAGTGGTTCGCATAAAGGGCAACTCGAACTGGTCTGCTTGGTGAATCGCAATCATATTAAGCCCATCCTTTTTTTGGATTGTGCCGCCGTCCTTGGATTAACCGGGAACTCAACGAGTGGCCGTCCTCTTGTAATCCTCGGCTCAAAGTTTCGCTTCTTTGCGTATGAAACGCTTGCGTGATCGCAACCCCAAGCCTTTGCAATCTGGTTTTGGGAAAGGCCAGACTCAAATTGCACCTTCCATAAAGCCCAACGCTTCTTAACGATTTCATAAGATCGGTTCTTCCTTGCCCTATATTTGCCAATAGTGGGCATTAAATCCTTTGGAATCTGCAACATGGTAGTTATGCCTTCCTCGACCTCTTTGGCCTCTTTTAAGGCCATTTCCGTGCGATTTTGTGCTATTTGGCTGGCTAGTGTGGTTATCTGGTTGGCTTGATCTACGAGTTTTTCCTCAAGCACCTTTACCCGGTAAACGAGTGCGGCGAATGGTAGGTCTAGAATTTCTCTCATGGACAACCCGCTTTTACCCACGCTTCTCGTGTGGCAAAGCCCATCACCTTATAGGTGGGTAGGCTCTCGCATTGACTGACTATTTTCTTCATTGGTTGGTTTCCTTTCGTTGGCTTGATTTGGTTTCTTCGCTGACAATTTCTGGCACACGCTTTCCAATCTTTGACCGAGGCTTTGCCTCCGACCTTCCATCCGTTCGATTCGTAGTAATCAAAAGCTCCCTCAACATCTGCACCCGTCCACCCAATCTCTTTCGCATAAGCAATCCATTCCACACGCATAGGGCGATCAGCCCTTGTATGTGTATTATCTATCCTCTTACCTCTTACCTCTATCCTCTGCTCCGTTTCATTCGTGTTACAAATCCGTTTCACTTGCGTTACATTAGCGTTACGGAATCGCAACTGCCTTTCAGATCCAGACTTGCGAACTCTCTCATCCTTCACCATTCTGCGTGAAATAATGGTCTCTTTGTCGAAAGAGAACACACCAGATGCGTGTAGTTCGTCCATCAGTTGCATAGTGCGTTCCGGGGATAGCCCAACAATTCTTGCTAATTGTTCGGCTCTTGCTGGCTTACCTCCAATCAATAAATGTCCGTGAATTTCAGACTTTGCCATGAGTGCCAACATATCAATCCAAAGACCTCTTGCCTCTAAAGAACAGGAGCGAACAGATTCATCTGAAAGCCAAGAATTGACCCAGAACTTAATCCACGGCAACTTCATTTCTTCTTGGCCTCAAGGTCTCGCTTCTGATATTTCTTTGCTCGTTCCAATAGTTCTTTGGTGATACGATGAGAATAGTCCAAATGATTCACAATGTCCTTGTAGTTTTCCCGCTTTGCGTGGTCGAAGTCCTTAAACAATTCCTTCAACCTTTTGCTTACAACCCGGTGGAACTCGTCCACCAACAATAGACGCTTAACACTCATTTAATTTTTTTAATCCTTTCGATTAAGTCTTTTACCAAATCCAATAATATCTCGGCCAAGAATAATGTTGTGAGAAAGGCGGCAAATAAGCCAATGCCCATAATGAACACCTCCCACAAACTCTTGGCGGTATATAAAAGGAAACTTACCATTTGGGTGCTTTAGGCCAAGCCGCCCACATCCGAACATTTGTTTCACTTTCAGTCCAGCTTTTAGTAACAAACTGACCAGAAACGAAACGACCGCCAAGCACCTCACCATCAATATCCATAAGAACTCTTTCATTTTCTTTTGGCAACTCCTTTGTATTTTTCCAAACAAGCATTGACCATTTGGTTATAGGCACATTAATTTCAATAACGGACATTTTGGAGCCTCCTTATCGCTAGGACTACATCGTTCAAAACATCCTTAATGACTTGATCTTCCGTGGAATCGGCAATCTGTTGAACTAATTCTGCACAACGATTGCGTTCCAACTCGCCTACCTTTGCAAAGTTCTCCCGCAAGATATTTGGGATTTCGCCCAACATCTGTGAGCCAATAGTTTGCGTTGCGTCAGAAAGGAATTTGGTCATCATTATTCTCGTTTTTAACTGCATCTGCTTCTAGTAAGATTTCACGAATGATCTCGTTTCGGATGATGTCGTTCTTGAACGGCTTGCCATCCTTACCGGGTTTCAGTTCTTGCTTGGCCAACCAATCCAAATAGTCCAAGCCCTTGCCACTTGGGAAGGCGGCGATCTCCCGCAGGGTAGAGCCTTTGTGCTTTCCAAAGTTAATCACCATATCCCTTGCGCCACCTAGCTTTTCATTGGTTACTTGAGCCACAATCTTTTCGGCAAACTTCTCTGGGGCTTTGATTGGTGCTTCGTATTTGTCGGTGTTTAAGTCCTCGAACCCGCCGATAGGAATCTCCTCTGCCGGGGTCGTGCTTAATTTAGAATCTATTAGCACAACGATATGTGCGAATGCTGAACGACAAGCCCTGCTGATTGCTCTGGTCTGAACCATCGCTCGCTTGGCATAGGTTGGGCGGCTTGCCCACATAGCCTCATCATCACCCAAGAACCCCTCGGCTTGAGAAATAACTTGGCCGTTGTCCATTCGCTTTACCTCGCCGATACAACGATAGCCATCTTCAAGACGCTCAACATCTCTGGCACTTGCTACGCATCCGTGAGCTACTGCAATAGCTTGCCAGCCCTCTACCCGCACATAATCCTTTTGGCCTATGCGTTGGCAAGTTTCTTTTACTATGGCACGACAAGCCCCAGCCACATCAGTCGCTTGGCGAATGTGGGTTGAGACTCCGTTGCCGTTCTGAATTACTAACTGATTATCACTCATTGGTTCTCCTTTATTGTAGCCCCTCGGCTATTCTTTTGTTTTGCCTAGCGATCTCCTTGTGGAAATCTTCTGGCGTTCTGGCAAAAATAAGATTCCCGGTCATCTTAATCTTCTCTCCAAAGTTTTTCTTTACCCACCAATCGTCTGCCTTGGATTGCATAATCCTTTCGTCAGACTCGGCCTTCTTCCAAGAGTCTGCTTGGATGGCATTGTGTTTATCATCATAATATGCGCTCATTGTTTTCCTTTCTTGATTTGATTGAGTAAAACATTGTATGCCATCGACCCGCCTTTGCTTATGGTTGCGTGAATTGGTCGGAGCCATTCAGCCGTGATCTTATGGGACGGCACACGAAACACTAGGATGCCTCGGCTTGCGGCCTCATTATATTTCTCCATATCCTTTAAGAACCCGGCTCCTCTGGTGTGACGGCCACCAGTATAAATACCGCCTTCTAGTTCGACTGCTACCCCAGACTTATGAAAGTAATCGAACCGCCATTTGCGAACCGGGTGGAAGCGATGTTCTTTTTCGAGTTGTCCTCCACCAATGCTTCGCCAAAGCAATTCAAATTTGGTGGAGGGTTTCATCAGTTGCGACCCGCCCAGCGTTTATTAAATGTTGTGATGCGTGGCTCTTTGGGTTGTGGCTTGTTGCCTTGTGCAATCATATTGTCCAGCCGTTGCAAGTCCTCGGCCAATGCCAAGTAAAACTTCTTCCGCTCTAGCTCTTGGCGATCTAGGTGCTTGGCAAAAGCGTATGCCGTGCGGCAAACAAGAAGCACAAGAAAGCAGACAAGAAAGAATGTCACGAGCGAATCCTCATCTTCTGCCACTCCGGGGAAAAGTAAGAAGGGTTCTTGACCCAAGGATACTTGCTGTCCTTCTTCATAACAAAGCCCTCGAAGATTGTCTCGCCAGCCTTGTTGTTTTGAAACTCCATCTCGTCCCAACAAGCACGAAGTTTGGAGTGGGTGAGGTTGGGCATCCGCATCAAAGCGTTGGAGCGTGGAGCAAATGTAGCTACATCCAGATGCTCGAATAGCTTGCGGCGTTCCGCATAAGGCAACGGCTCACAAGCATCAATCACAATGAAGCTACCAGCACCAGACTTGGTGCGTTGGCCTAGCCACTCTCCATCAATCCAGCGAGAGTTAATGTTGGCGTTCTTGATGCGCTCCAGCACCGGGGCTTCGAGCGTTGAGCGTTGCCCCTTGCGGTTCCAGACTTGGCCGAACTCTTGATCTACCAGAATCCGCCAGCCATTAAACTTCGGTTCGATGTAGAAACCCGAATAGCAATCATCCCAAGCTGGGGCATCGCAAGGCATCGGGCGTGCGGGGTAGGATGTCATTGTGATTAGGGTGAGGTCTGGCGTGGGCTTGTCTAGCTTAATTTAGTGAGGCCATAACATTGATGCAGACCATCGCCAAGATGCACCCAGCGATAAAGCCGATGCAGATTCCAGTTATAAGTTGTTCGTTTTTCATTTGATGGTTCCTTTCTTTGGTTAGCGGTTAGCTAATTTTCTCGATAGACTGAATCACGACATTTCCAAAACAAGAAGGTATTGAACCACCATTAGAGTTGGGCTGAAAATCGGAAATAGATGCCCTGCCCTCGCTAATTCCTCGAACAAGTTTTTTGGCGGCTTGAATTGAAGAAGCGGAAACCTCCAAGGTGTAATAAGTTTTTTCATACACCTCAATTTTAAAAATGCTTTCTCCCTCTTGAACCGGGGAGGTTTCGGTGTTGGTGTGGTTTGTTTGCATACCCACACTCTATTCATTATTGAGCTTTTGTAAAGCTCTTGTTAAACATATCAAATATGCTAATACTGCTATTAGATGCCCTAATATGGGCTTATGCAAGTGCTTGATATTAGGCTATTTGCCCTTGGAAACTAGGCGATAGTGGTCAATGGGCATCAATCTTCGACCACTTAAATCTGGCACTCTGAATTGTTTTCTTTCTAAAATTTTATTCTCCACCATCTCTGTAAGCATCTTCGAGCGTGAACCGCTACCAATGGATTTCAATCCCATCGCTTGCAGGGTTTCTGTAACTCTTTTCCAACCGGGAGGAACAACCTCGGCTTGCATTGAAATGTAACTTTCTAATGCAGATGCCCATTCTCCTCTGATTGGTTTATTCCATTTCCTGTCTCTCATAAGCTAAAAGGATTTAATTGCAGTAGGCAGAGTAAACTTTCCGTTCCTCCTTTTGGCTTGGAAAACATCGTGGCTTTTCTCTGCCAAGTGAATCATTCCAAAAGCCCATCCGTTCTGCCAACGAAGCCGCCGCATTTGGCTACGATTATAGGTAGGCCCAAGTTCGGAAAGACATCCGATATTCCACGCTTCTCGCAAGTCGTGCGAAACGCTACGGAAATAATCAATCGCGTGAGTATGGCCGAACAAAACATTCCCATAGGCATCCGAGTGTTGCTTGGCACCATGCATGGCGTGTCCGTATCCGTGAACAAACGAAAGACTCCCGCAAGTATAGAGGCCATGAATAGAATCGTAGGGAAACATCTTTGCCCTCGTTTCCTTCATTATGGTCTCGACATTCTCAATGCCAGAGTTGGCGTAATCCCTGCAAATTCCGCTAGATGTATTCTTGGCTAAATCCCATAGGCGTTCATCGTGATTGCCTCGGAGAAAAATTCGTTCTTCGCCAAATGCAAAGAACTCTCTGATAAACTCCTCCCCACAATCCCAATCTTCTTGCAAACTAGATGCTTGGTCTTCGTCCCCGGCTCCTTTGCGGATGGCCTTGAAGTCCCACAAGTCCCCGATGCAAACCACTAGGTCTGGTTTGAAATCTTTGCAAAATGCCAATAGAGCTTTAACGCTTTTAGGGCATTGCTCGTTTCCGTGGATGTCTCCACACGCTACAAATTTAATCGTTTTCACTAGGCTTATTTCTATCGCCAGTTAATGAAGTATAAATAAGTTGGCAACATTCCCTAGCCTTGGGATTTGTCAGTTCTAAATCGGTCATTCCTTCGTGAGCTAAAGCACATATAACTTTCATAGATTGGCGAAGGCTCATCAAATAAGTTATCTGATCTACTGCCTCATTGATGCCCTCCTCCACCATTCGCATTGCTGGCATCTCCCACAAATTCGTTTTGTAAGCCTCGACACCAGCCGTGTATTTCCGTTCCAAAGCCTCGCAAGTTGCGGCTTGGATTTGGGTTAAGTGATGTTCGTGCTTCTTATTGAAAAACTTTTTGACTGGCACAACATTTGCAGATGTCATCCCTTATCTGCTAGACCAAGGCTTTTTATTTACGAGTGAAATCTTTTTTGTTTTCACTTCTTGCTTTTGTGGAGAAACCAATTCTCTCCACCCAGAAATGGTCGAATCCTCTAAATGAGGTTCCTCCCAATCCAGATGACGCAAGCCGTGTTTTTCTGCAATTTTTTGGCAAATAGCGTATGTGCTATGGTCATCCCAAGAAGCGATGTAATCCCCGGTAGGAGTCCGAGCCAAGGGTACAAAGTCGATTGCGTGGCCTCCGATATGCAGGGATTGGGCGGGGATGCCCCTAGCATTTGTAACCTTGGTTCCGCTTTTTGTTCTACCTTGAGCGTAAAGTTCTTCTTGTTCTTCTGGGGTGCGGATTGAACAATAGATTAAAGCAGGGATTTTCTTGTCTAGCAGTTCCGAATACCACTTTGCCACCCTAGCCCCAAAACTAGGCTCTAATCGCTCTATATGCCCCCTAGAACGCTCCGCCGCCTCTTTAAGAGTCATTGTTCCTCAAACCTTGTCCTGCATCGTTCTGTTTCTTCCATTGATCGAGATAACGCCTTGAGCGTCTGGGCATAGAGTTCCCGGTATTCGTCTTTTGTGGCGTGGGTTCTGTCGAGCTTGTCCCACCTTTGGATAAAGTCCGAGATCGAGTCTTGGTTCGGTGCTTGGCCAATGTCGTAAGGCTGGGTTGTGGCACACCCAGTTAGGCAACTACCTACGATGAATCCAAGCATCCACCTCCGCATCACGGAGAGAACGCCTATAAGCGATTTGTTCATCGTCTCTTTCCCTTCGGGTCTTGGCTCTGTTTTTAATCCACCACCCGCCAATACCAACCAATCCCGCTATCACGGCGAGGATTGAAGTAATCATTTAGTCGATGTGAAGTCCGAGGGTTTTAAGAACCGAAACCACTTTTTCAAGAACCGAGTCATCAGCAGGGGTCGGGGTCAACTTCACGATGATACGAGCGAGGACAACGACTGCACCCACAACGGCCATAATATTTGCAAAATTTTCTGTGAAAAAGTTCATAGCCCTGCCCTTATGTCAAGGGTTCACCAGTAGATGTGTTGTATAGTCCACCATAAGACCAAAACTCATTAGCCACTATTGATGCTGAAAAGGCACTAATTCCAATATCAACTGCATTGTAATAAATTGGGTCATCACCAAGATATACTTGAAATCCATCAAAAATAACTGGGCCGAGAGTTCCGCCTGTTGATGTATTCCAATCTGGATAATCATCATTGTTATTATCAAATAAAAAGTTCTTAAAATATAAATGCACCAATGCTTGATCTTTGTCTGAATTAAAATAATAGTCTGCTTTTCCAAAGCTAAAAAAAGCATCAACATCTGTAATTCTATCTGTTTTAGAAATTATGTTTTGATACAAATAAGCCCCACAAACCAATTCAGATTCATCAATTGTTGGTATGAGGCTGTCATTTGATTTGGATGAAACCAAATCAAGCGCACAACTTTCTGTGGTTATTGGATATGGGGCAGATGTTGTAAAGGAAAAATTGACTCTGTATTTTTTTACCCTCCAATAAGCCCTCATCATTTCTGATTGAGTTCCCCTTATGTTGTAATCTCCGGCCTCTCCGCACGGAAGGTAACCACCAGACTCCGCATCATAATGGTTAAATGGAAATGGTTGGGCAGTTAAGATTTTACCCATAGGATTTCAGCCTTTCGGCTCTCGGCTTAATAGCCGATGACGGAGATTCGGAAAGTTTGTGCGGATTGCGTCTTGCTTGAACCTGTTGCATTTACACAATCAACGTGAACTTGATCGCTACCAACAACGTGACCAAAAAATGTAAGACCTTCTGAAATGGCAGATGGTAATCCAAGTAAAACAATATCATTTATGGCCGCACCAGTTACGGCAACGGTTATGGATGTTGATGAATTTGAACCAACCGATCCAAAATTCAAAGATGCGGTTGTGGTGAGTGTTCTAGACGAAAGTGGAAACACTCCATAGGTAGTTGAGCCACTTTGTAATAACCCAAGATTTACCAGATTTGTTACGACATTTGGGTTTGCTGGTTGTGTGATTGGGGTGGAGCCATAGAAGGCAATCTTTGAAGCCGTGCTAACCCCAATCTTTGTTCCAGTTGTTGTGCCTACTCCCAAATTATATCCATCAGAAATTGTAATTGCAGTTCCAGAAAGGTCTAGGATTGTGGAGCCAGTTCCAATGCTATTGTTCTGCCAATCTAGGAAAGCCGTTCCATAACTATTGTATAGCTTGCGGTTCGTTGCATCGACATTTGAGGTTGAGTCCTCAACAAAGAGGGCATTGGATTCGGCCTTGGTGTAGTAGCTGGCTTGGTCGGCTGGGACTACTGCCCCGGTTGTGATGAGGTCACGGCGGACGCTAATAGAGCCTTGGTAAATTGTCTTGGGAGTTCCGTTCTGGGTAAGCTCGATCTCGATTGTGGGTGTGATGGTGTCGGTTCCAGCTTCGGCAAAAAGTTCGTCTAGCTCTGCCGTTGCCATCGTGACGCTAGTGCCAAGATAATTTCCGTAGACAACCCCGGAAGCATCCAGAGTGAGTGCGGTAGTGACGGCTTGTAATCCCAATGAACGAACAAAAGAAATTGAATAATCTCCAGAGTTGTTTCCAGAATCCACGGAAACATTGTTTGCACCAATGCCAGTAACAGCCGTAAGTGCTTCAGCAAAGCTGGCGGCACTCGAACCAATAGCGATAGCAGTTGTCGTGTTGGTTCCAAATGCAAGAACAACGGAACCTCCCTCGGCATCTGGGCCGATAGCAAGGTTATAGATTTCGTTGCGGGTTGTGGAGCCTACTTGAGTTTTGGTAAGAGCAACCACACCAGAAACCGATGATGCCGTGAATGTGTCAGAATAGACGGCTGGGTTTCTGCGGAGCTTAATGATTTGCTGGGCTTGAACGCTAGATGCGGGAAAACGCCGAGTGCTGATAATAACCGAGCTAGTTGGGAAAAGGGTAAAGCTAGAACCACCAAACGACATTGCTGTATTGGGCTGGGTTGCGGTAAGCAAATAGGCATCTGGCTCTAGGCCATAAGTTACGCAAGTTGCAACATTGTTGGAAACTGCGGTATAAATTCTTGAAGCAACAGTAGCCTCGTCCGAATTCCAAGTAATTGCATTAGAAGTTGTAGAATTGATTGTGAGCTTAAATGCTCCATCGCTTGGGCCGTCATCAATGCCACCAATACCGAGCTTTAAGGATGCCCCGGTAGTGTCTAAATCACGGAGAAAGTTATTTGTGTCTCGCTCTTGTAGGCGCACTCGGAAGTTATAGGTATCGTTGCGGGTGAAGGTGGGAAGAATACCATTCTTTACCGATCCAGCCGCCACCAAGTTGCCATTGGTAACATCAATAAAAAAGTCGATGTTTTGAGCCATTTTAAGTGTCTCCTATGTCAATACTAAACTGCTGGGCCATAGACTTGAATTACATCTGGTGTGCCATTGGAACACACATTTAGGTCTATGGTTCTCACCCCGCCCGAACCAAAGCTACCAATGCCCCCAGAAACACTTACAAGAAATCCATTGTCTATTGGTTGAACTGCTATTCCGTCCCCGGCAATAGGCTTTGTGCATTCAATTCTGCGTATGAGGCTATTAAAGAATCCCAAGGCAAGCCTAGAACTGCCTTTAAGTTCTGTAAGATTGTTTTCCCTCATAGCCTATTAGCATATACAAATGCGCCAGTTCCATATTGTTTTTCTTTGAATGTGACTCGTGCCGTTAAAAATTGCCCCCTTCTTTCCGATGCAACACTATCCACGCAATACCCAAGATAAACAATTTCTCCACCTAAACTAGTTTTCTGAATAATTCCCGGTGGTCTTGGATTTGCTGGCATTGTAAAACCATTTAACTCATAAGGCATTTGAACCAAGGCGGCTCCATAAATATATCTTACGGAAGCTGGTATGTCTTTAACGAGCTGGCCGGAGGATAATTGAGCTTCGGTAATGTCTGTAATGAACTCCGCTTCAATGGTTAATGGAGAACCATAAACTCCAGTTCCAAAAGTTGGAATCATTCGCACATAGGGTTGTGGCAATCCGGTTGAACTTGTAAGGCCAACATATGAAACAGACATTGCTGTAAGCCCTCCGTCTTGTTCCCCATAGCTGATAGTTTCAACTGCCATTCTTGAATACTTTTTAGTTGCTGAGGAAAAAGAAGCGTGAGTTGTGTCTTTAACTGGTGAAATAGTTTCTCGATCTTCGGTGCGAATTATATAATTTTCTGTAATGGATTCCATTCCATTGACATCCCTGCGAAAGTCTTGTTTTTGCAAGACTTTAGAACCCGATATTGGGGAACCAACTATAATTGCACTCATTATGTGCCCCCGGCCCCAGATGTAACCAATGGGGCAGACATGAGAGAATTTAGGGTGTCTAGCATGGTTTTCATTGTTTTGGTTAATTCACCCTTCCAAGCGTCTCTGGTTTCTTCCTGCGGGGGTGCTTGATACCCAAGACTAACTGCTTGCTTCTGGAGAACATTCCCAATCGCCACTTGTTCTGGGCTAATGCCTTGAGCTTGAGCTTGCGCTTGTTCTGCAATAGTTGGAGCATTTGCCGCCGCAACTCTTTCTGCTTCTTGTCTTTTTATATCTCCCGCAGTAACCCCGCCAGACAATCCCATTCTAATTCTTTTTTCGTTTTCTACTTTTGCCTTCTCTTCAAAGTATGCCTCTTGAGTCTTAAAGTTTTCTTGTTTTACTTGTCTTTCTCTTTGTTTTTGAGCCGACTCCAATGCAACTCTTCCAGATGCCGATGCACCAAGCAATCCACCACCAAATTGCTTTTGAGCTTGCGCTCCTCTATCTAAATTTATTTTGGCTTGCTTTTGCGCTTCTACAACTTGGCGAGCATCACGTATTTCTCTATCGAATTTATTTTTATCTAATTTCTCTTGTAATTTTGCCTCTTCCTCTATGTTGTAAAGAGCTTCTTTGTGGGCCGAATCGGCGTCTGCTTTTCTCTGGTCTGCCAACTCTTTGTCAGCCTTTTCTTTTGTTTCTCTTTCAAATTTAGAAGCGGCCATTTCAGCCCTAAAAACTTCCTCTTGATATTGTTGTTCCTTGTCTGCTCTAGTTTTGGCTTGTTTATCAAGAAGTGCGTTTCTGTCCCTTGCGTGTTTTTCTGCGCTTGCGTTTTGAAATTCTTGATATGCTTGCGGGTCTGTAATTTGTTCTGCGAGTTTGTTTCGTTTTTCGTATTCTTGGTCAATCGCCGCTAACGCTTTTTCTTCGTCATTTAATCCAGCCAATCTTTCCTCGGTTGCGTTTTGCGTTACCATTCCTTCGGCAAACTTCATATCACGCAAGCGTTCCTCGGTTTTTACAAGTTCTTTTAAGGAATCCGTAGCGCCAGAAACATTCGATATAAAGTTTTTAAACGGATGCCTTTCAATTTCATCAACCTTGTTTTTTGTAATTGCAAGCTGAGTGTTTATGGCAGAAATTTGCGATTGCGCTTCATTCAAATCCATCGCCTGTCCAGCTTTTTCTATATCATCAAATGCTTTTTGAGCGGCAGTTGCCGCTTCTTTTAACGATGTGGCAACCTGTTCTATTTCTGAAGATAAAACTTTTGCGGCACCAACAATTGCCGCCCCTTTTAGGCTTTTTATAAAAGTGTTGCCTAATGCATTCGCCGCAGAACCAGCAATATCACTTGCGCTGGTTGCATCTTTCAAGCCACTTGTAAATTGACCAAAAGCGGCTCTGGCCTTTTCACCGCTAAGTTTTAATCGTCCTATTGCTTTAGTTGTGCCATCAACGGCTTTATCGACTCCACTATTGTCCCCACGGACTCGGAGCATTAGTTCTTGGGTTGCGTCAGCCATATTATAGTCTTAACTTGTCACTCGACTCTTTATCTTTTTTAGCAAGATAAACTGCCATATCTTTCATAACTTTGTCTATTGCCTCTAAAAGACCCGGCAAGCCAACCTTTACGGCACCAGAAACTGATCTTTTTCTTACTGGATAATATCTAGTGTCTTTATCGCCAGCACGATTAAATATAATGCCCTCCATTCTGGCTTTATTTGAATCTGCCTTGCTACCTCCTCCAAGACGCATAATTGCGGCTTTACTATAATCACCCCTTGAAAGGCTTGCCCTTTTGCCAAATATAGCCGCCGCCGCCGCCCATCCGTTTCTTATGTAATTAACTGAACGCTTTCTTCCAGCTACAAGCCTACGAGCCAAGGCACCAATCGTTCCGGGTTTGGTTCCCATTCCAAGACCACCAAGGCCAAGTTTGGTTTTACCAAGCGTGGGAAGCCCCCTATTTTTCAATAACCAATTAACCAACCTATATGTTCCTTCGTATGCAACTGATTTAGATTCTTTAACCAAGTGCTGACCTATTTTCCTTTTTCTTAATCTTCCCTTTGCATCCAAACCTATTGGCTTAAAAACCTTTTTCATTTTGGTTGTAGTCTGAATCCTTTGAAGCTCGGAAGCAATTTGAGCCGTGTTTGTTCGGTAGGTAGTACCAATAGCCGTAACCGCAACATCTCCAAGTTTGCTATTGATAACATCAGCCATATTCTTGCGTGAAACTTGCTGATATTGTTGCAATTTGTGAACAAACTTTGCTTGGTTTAATAGGCTAATCGTAAGCATATAATCTTGATTATGTTAAACCCAACATTCTTTCAAGATCGCTTCTGTCTTTTCCTATCTCTCTCAATATCCTTCTGCACCTTACTCCAGCAGACCATAGGAAAGAATGGCTGGCTTGGCACAATAAAGATAAAGGCATTTCCCATAAAATATACTCAACACTCCACCCGGTCTTTTCGGCCAGCAAGAAGACAAAATTTGCCGTTCCGGCTGGCGCTATGCGTTTCCCGAGTCGGGTAATCCGTGAGTCTGAATTACTTCAACCCTTCCCTTTTGTGCCTCATCGACCATTGAAGAAACAATTTTTGTTGCGGAATCTCTATCAGATTCGTTTTTTCCTTCAATATATTCAATGATTTTCTCTCTAAATAAATCTTTATCCCAAGCTAATTTGATTGCATCCCTTCGGTTTTTTGCAATCTGAATATGCATGTAAATAAAAGCCCAAATAAAGTAAATGGACGAGTCGTTATCGTCCCTAACTTGCAATAAAAGCAACCTAGAACCCTCGGTATATGGGGCCAGTCTCTCTCCCATAAACTCACGCTCTGGGGCTACAAACGATGAATTTAGTTCTTCTTCTAGGGATATGCTCATAGGTGTTTTAGGATTGCTTTCTTGAGTTCTGGCTTTGCGTTTTCTGGGATAAGAAGGGTTTGATTGCCTCGTTGGATGATGCGGATAGGTTCAACCTTGTTCTTGACCAAGCCAAGAAGTGTTTCTCGGTTCTCAAGGGCGGCACGAATATATCGAATTGGAGACTCTATATCGCTTTTCATTTCAGCCCAAGGACATTGCATTTCATCCCTAGCCATTGTTCCGGCTCCATCGGCTTGAAACCAAAAAGTTGTCTGCCTCCTGCCATCTTCGTAGACTTGCGTTGTTACCCCGTCAATAGAGCGTAACTTACCACCATAAGTGGCAACGGCAGATGCCACCTTGATATTTGTTGTTCCCCAAAAGGCTTCCATCATAATTTTAGGATTTCAATAAAGAGGATTGGAACCTCTATTAACTTACATTCGGATAGCCAGTAGCCGATATATCGAGGGTAACAAACGCATCGGGCGATTTGTTGATCGTCAAGGAATCAATCCGAGTCGTTCCTACCGTAGCCGCATTTGCGAGTGCCGCCAAAGCACCTCCAGCAGTAACGGAAATTGCTCCAGTTACGGCAACGGATAGCGAGTAAGCGGTAGTGGGGTTATAGTAAGAGATACCAACAATTTCCCCAACATTGTTAGTAATTTCTGATTTAGAAATGTTACGAGCTTCGCTAAAAGACTGCACAAGGCCAATGGCCTCTGCGGTACAGCCCCAGACAAGCCCCGAAGTTCCTATTGTGACGGCAGGCATAGATAAAGTTCTCCTTTATGTCAAGTTATGGTTTAGATAAAAATTTTGTTTTTACGATCTCCCACCCAATCGTGAATAGAAATCCGGCAACGGCAACCATTCCCAGCATCCTATGCTTCAAGACCTCTAGGGCATTAACCCGATTCACAAGGTCTGCATAGCGTGAAAGGCTGGTCTCAAGCATGGCACTAATACTTTTTTGGCGTTCTTCCATTCTGGCAAGTGCGATTGCCAGCTCTTTAATTTCGCTAGACTCGTTCTCGCTCATAGCTTCGACCCTGCTTCGGTAACCCGAATGAACCATTCGCCATCTTCATCTTGATACGCTTCAATAAAATTTTCATCGAACAAATAAGATAATGCACGAATCTTCTCCTCATCGGAGATTTTAGACCAATCAACCTCGCTACTCATAGCGTTCCAGCCCTATCTGCATCGCCCATCGTGGGAGTGTTGGGGTATTTGGTTGGATAGTTATCGCCCTGCACTTGCACCGGGGAGCAAGAGCAAACGACAAAAGCCATAGCGATAAGTAATAAAGTTCTCATTGAGGCGTTGCATAAACATTTAGTGTTAAGCCTCTTTGCCAAGCCCTTTTATTAGCCCTAATGGTTGGGCTTTGGCTGGTAATCCGAGCCATATAGATTTTTGTTCCTACTGCCACATTCTGTAACTTGTCCGTTAAGGTTGGTGATTCAGAGTAAAAAGCCTCAAAAATAGAGCAATATTCCGAATCAAACTCTGCTTGGGTTGCTTTGGCCGATGTATCAGAATAGTTCACGGCCACATTCAAATCATAAACCCCACTATAAGGCACAAGAAGCTGGGTGTTTATGGTTGCCGATATTGTAACGAACGGAAACAACCTAGCCCCGGTGCGGTTGGTGGTATAGCGATTAAGACCGGAAACGCCACTTAAAAGGCTGGAAACCGCATCCTCTACAAGAATCTGGGTGGATTGACTCATTTTTTAGCCGTTGATGTTATGTCTATGGTTATTTCGTTGCTCCAAGTTCTATTGGCCGCAACAACACTAGGGCTTTCTCCAGTAACATTTGCGACATAACAAGTGATATTCGAGTTGCTGGTCATATAGCTGGCAAGGTTTGGGCTTCTATAGAGCTGGGCTACGATGCTTTGAAACTTGGCATCGAAGTCTGCCCTAGAGTTTGTGTCGGCTCTTGCGGTAAAAGTAAGGCTTGCTGGTGTGCTAAATACCCCGGTAAATGGTCCTAGTTGCTCCGACCCTATGGATGCCTTGGCAACGATATTCGGAAGCGTTCTGGCCGTTCCTCGTTCACTTGTGTAGAAATTAACGCCAGTAACCGCCGAGATTGCGTTGAGTAGGGCGTTCTCAACCTCTCGCTCAATAGAGGCCATTAGGTCGTAATGTCGGCTAGTTCGATGGTATAGGAAACATCATCGGCGGCCTTGGTAAATCCAGCAATCATTCTTTCGACTCCAGAAACAGAGCAAAGCTGTCCGATTGCTGGTGCTGATATTGCCGATGCCTTAACCACCAAACTTTGTGTAATCCTAATGACATCTCCACCAATATCCAATTCTTGTGCAGTCCCAAGGTCTGTAACACTTGCCGAAACCGCCGAGGAACCCAACCCGGTTACGCTCGCCCATAGGTCTCCGATCATATAGGTTAAATCGGTGGAGAAGTAGGTTGTGTCAATCGTGCCAGACATAACCTTTTAGGTGTGTCAATCAGCTTTTATTAGGCCGTCAAAGTCCCAAACATTCTGAATGGCAAAATCGTTTCTCTCTGGAAAAAGCATCGTTTCTTTGCCCCGCCTAACAGCCGAAGCCAAGATCATCGGAGAACTATTGATTCCCCAAAAGTTCTCTGCTCCACGAATAGCCTTTGCCATCTCCGCAACGCTTGGAGCCGTGTAGGTGTCTAGCCCTTGAATCTTAATGTCTGGCGGGGTTAGCACATAGAAGTTGTCTTTTCCTAATTGTTGTCGTGCATCCTTAATGATTAAAAGGGGGTTTCGATAGTCGCTTTGACTAATCCCAAATGGTGCAACTAGGTTATAGGTTTCTGGGAGCCCCTTGGCTGGCTTTTCGTCTAGCTTATCCAGAACAATGTTTGTCTTTTCTGCATCCTTGATTTCTGGATGGTCATAAACAAAATCGTGCCAAGGCTTACGGCTTTTTATAAAAGCATCGTAGCGAGTAGGCCAAATCTGCAAGTCTATCTGATCGCCTTTGTTCCCTCGTTGGCAATATGAAACCATATCGAAAACCCCCGCATATTGCTCGTAGCAATCAATAAAAACTTCGTGGCCTTTATCGGCTAGAAATTTGGCGGCTGGTAGGCATCGAAGCACATCTCCAAGACGCTCCCGATAAATGATGGTTTTAGCAGTCATCGGCAACGCTCTTGTCTGCTACAAATGACATATAGTCTGCAAGCCTAACCGGGCCTTTGATTTCTTGTAGCTTTTCCCATCCTTCGACCAATCCTTTGTAGCCATAGAAGTCCTCTTTGAACTGCACTTGCTCTTTAGTCGCATAGGCAAAATGCTCGAAGGTTAAGCCCCACGCCTCGGTCATTCCTCTTGGAATCATAAGGCCATTCACATTTAGCTTGGGCGGTTCGTGGCTTACAAACTCAATGCCCTTCCCCCACTTCCACGCTCGAAACCATTCATACCAGTTCGACCCAAAACCCTGCTTGGTCACAACTTTCTTGTTTTGCCCGACATAGTAATTGCAATGGAACTGCATCGCTCGACCTTCCTCGCATCCTTTTAGATGCCCATAGATTGCATCTAGCTGGTCGGCTCTCCACATTTCATCGGTATCCACTTCCATAACCACTCCTTTTTCCACTCCATGCAAAGCCTCTTTAATCATTGCCAGCTTTCCGGGGAAAGACTTCGCTTGCCAATAAACCGAAACGTTTGGTTCGTTAATGCTGTTTAGATATTCGTGCGTTCCGTCCACGCTTACAAAGTTCTTATGGTATTTGTCTGGAACTTGCTTGCACCATCGGGTGCATCCTAGTGGTTCTGAAACTCCCTCTACAATCCTCCACTGCCAAGGAATCTTGAGCTTCTTGAACTCATCAAGATGCCTATTTATGTAGGGCATCCCATTGAGAACGATGGTAAAAATTGTTAGCACTTTAATCGCCCATAGATAACGCTAATCTCGGAACAGAAAGAAACTGAATCGTAACGATAACATTCAAAACCAATCGAATCAAACCAAACCATAAACTCTTTTAACCACAAGTCCGATGCGTGAAGTTCTATTGCAATTTCTTTAAGTGTTCCAACATTATCCATCTTTAGGAAGTTTGTTTCGTGTCCCTCGATGTCGCATTTAATATGTGTAATTGAATTGGATTTAATCCATTCTGAAATCTGATCGCATGAATCTACCATTTCACACTTAAAGACTCCGCTTGGATATTGTGCGGAAAGAGTGGTTATGTCCCCTTGATTTGTATCCACGCCCATATAAAACTCTGGCTTTTTAGATAGGAAATACTTTGCAGTTCCATTGCCCTCTTGTCTTTCGCCTTCAGTCCAGAACGCACACCCCAAGTCCAGCACACGACCACCAGCAACATTAAGATGCTCCCAATGAATCTGTGGAGCCTCGGATGTAATCACGCCCTTGGTCATAGCTGGAAGATGGCCGCCCCATTCCGCACTGACCAATCCTCCCAAAGCAATTTAGCGAATCCTTTTAGCTTGTGGTAATTCGTCCAGTTCTTGATGTCGTTTGTATCATCCAAGGCTATGATTGCTTTATCCGCCAAGAACGGCCTTACGCATCGAAGTTCTGCTTCCCCGGAGAATGGCGATCCATCAATCAGCACAAAGTTAAAATCCGCATTGTGATCAAAGTGAATGTCTTCAATTGCGTTTGTCTGGTAGTCCTTGGCATTTTGTATGCACTCATCGTGCCAGCTAAAGATTTGCTCTAGCGGGTATTGATTAAGATTGGTTTTTGTGATGCGGTAAAACTCCTTTACATCTGCCTTGTTCATCCACAATCCAGAAATAACTGCCGTGCCTTGCACCGAAACTCCACCCTTTGCGTCTAGGTTCATGCGATGGCGGCCAATGCGGTCTGGGTGATTCTCAATAGAAAATAGTTTATCGGTGTGGATGCATTGCGTGGAGCCGTCCCCGGTTCCTCCACCGATCTCTAACCCAATACGAAGCCCCTTGGTATGTTTTGCCAATGCTTGCCCGAACGAATCTTGAATGGTTACTTCTTGCATTTAATCTTTTCCTCTAAAGCCTTGCGAATGACATAGGCGATCACGGCTTCTTTATCATATTTTAACGCCATCATACCAGCCTTAAATAAAGCATTTTCACATTTCTCATCGTAGCTAACATCTACTTCAACCATTTTGGGGGCTTTTCTGGCCTTGCCAAAGACAAGACTTCCAAGGTCTTTTTTACGCCCAATTATTTGCTTTGCGTTTTTCATATATGGCCTTGCCCTTTTCGTAAAACTCTGGCTTGTTATGATTTTTAAGTTGTTCGTCTGGGTTGCCTTTAGTGAACATTGGGTTTTCATGCTTAAACTGAATGTGCTTTGCCTCAATAACCACCCCATCGGCATAGGCTCTCTCCGTATGCTCATTGTCTGAATAGATGCCGTCTGACTCTTGATAGTCTGGATGGAACATATATCCCTGCTTGTTTAGCCTATTTTGCGTTAAAATGGCCATACAAAGCAGTTTGTCTTGGCGAAGCCCATCTGATACTGCCAGCACTTTCTCGGCCTTTGTATCCCCAATAGCGTTCAAAATTAGGGCATCCCAATGCTTGCATGGAGACCAATCATCGCTCATTTGAATAATCACATCACCTTTTGCGTGTTTTGCCCCCTCGTTCCAAGCATTTATGATTCCTCCGGGGTTGCATCGAATGGCTTGATGCGGGGTATAGTCCACCTTCTCGTCGTGATCTACTGCAAAAATCCATTGAATCTCTAGGGGCTTTTGGGCAAGCGATAGCCATTGATACCTTCTTTGCCAAGCCAGTTGCGGTCTGCCTCTGGTTGCGTGAACGAGCGTGATTTTAGGAGTCGGCCACATCTTCAACATCTTTTCGGACTCCTCATTATTGCCCACGCACACGCAAGCGATCTGGTAAAGGTCTAGGGCTTTCCAATCATAGACATCCTCGACTTGATTCCAATAGTGGGTCTTTGGCCTTTGAAGCGTCATAGCACTTCGACTAGATGCATAAGCCTTGTTCCATTGCCCTCGGCTTGCGTATTCCATCGCAGTATAGTAATGGGCTTCTCGGCGGTCTGGTTGAAGCGTGATTGCTTGGCCTAACCACTTTAGCCTTTCGTCTTTCCCGGTGCATCGTCCCAAATTGCAAAGCACATCGTATCGGAGCGTATCGTCTAACTCTGGGAACATTAAAGCCCTCTTGCTATAATCAATGCAACGTTCGACTTGATTGGATAGGTAGGCTTCTTGAGCCGTGTAGTAAAGCGAGTTGGGTGCGGGTTCAAGGGTATCCGCCAAGATGCGAAAGTTCCTATCAGCACTTTTTTGCTTGTATCCGTGAGGCTTGTGAATACGAAAAGTTTTAT
>Ga0214921_10002891_pt1 | contig 27104 bp, 38 predicted proteins | sample LL1505_MetaG_FD_177992 | JGI IMG/M metagenome (GOLD analysis project Ga0214921, IMG submission 177992) | Freshwater microbial communities from Lake Lanier, Atlanta, Georgia, United States - LL-1505 | ecosystem: Environmental > Aquatic > Freshwater > Lake | place: USA: Georgia | collected... | reverse complement strand
AAACTAAAGAAACAGTAATGAGTCGTAGCCATCAAGTCACAACGTCTCGGTGGCTACGCTCGTTCTTTACAGAAGGGAATGAAACAGGATGCGTACACTTGTCCGCTCAGTTGGTCGTCCCAGTATTGGTGGAGAACCGTTACCTAGTTGTTTCAAAGCGTTCGAAGCGAACAAGATTATCATCAGGCGCTCTGAAGTTTCGATGTTTGCAGCAGCACCAGGTGTAGGAAAATCAACACTTGCTCTTGCTTTAGCATTGAAGATGAAGGTTCCAACACTTTACATATCAGCAGATACCAACGCACACACTATGGCTATGAGATTAGCCTCAATGATTTCAGGTAAGTCGCAGTCAGATGTAGAACAGTTAATGAATGTTGACCTCGGTTGGACTAAAGCAACACTTGCTAAGGGTTCACATATCGTATGGTCATTTGAATCAGCACCATCTCTCCAAGATATTGATGAAGAAGTACAGGCGTTCGAAGAACTATGGGGATGCCCACCAGTTTTAATTATAGTAGATAATTTAATGGATGTAGCAACAGATGGTGGCGAAGAGTTCTCATCTATGCGTGCTATCATGAAGGAGTTGAAGTACCTTGCCCGTGCAACGAATGCTGCAGTTGTTGTCCTTCACCACACAAGCGAGGCGGTCCAAGGTTCTCCATGCCAACCGCGCTCGGCGATTCAGGGTAAGGTTGCTCAGTTACCTGCTCTTATATGTACCCTCGGCGTTGTTGGTACTAGTATGGGTGTTGCGCCAGTTAAGAATCGTTACGGACGAGCCGACGCAGGAGGAGGACTTATGACTTGGGTTGCATTTAATCCAGAGTACATGTTCTTGGACGACATTCCAGAAAACATATGACAACACGCAAATCACACAAGGCTAGAGGAGCAACCTTTGAAACAGACTTACGAAACTACTTTCGCACAAATGGATACAACGCTGAACGACTTGCAAGAACAGGTGCAAGAGATGAAGGAGATATTGTTGTCTCTTCGGATTTCCTTGGCTCAATTGGAGTTATCGAAGCCAAAGCCCCAGGTGCAGGAAACAAAATTGACCTTAGTGGTTGGACCAAAGAAGCACAACTTGAAGCGAAGCATTACGCAGAGGCTAGAGGATTATCGGGAGACCAGATTACTCCAGCGGTTATCATTAAAGCCAGGGGTAAGGCGATAGCAGATGCTTATTTAGTATTTAGATTAGGAGATATATTCGGTGAATGATTTGCCCAGTATCAAGGCTGTGCTTGAGCACTACGGTGCCAGTATACGTCGAGACCATGGGCAAGCCAACCTAAAGTGTCCCTTTCATGGTGATAGTCACCAGTCAGGTACTGCAAACTTAGATAAGAATCTATTTGTTTGCTTTGCATGTGGTGTACAAGGAAACAGTTTACAAATCATAGCACAACAAGAAGGATGTGACATACGTGAGGCAGCAAAATTCGCAGAAAGAACTCTTGGGCATAGCGTCCAGAAAGTACCAGGAAAGCATCTATCAGGCCGAAGATTACCTACGAAGCAGGGGAATTCCTCTAGAGACGGCACGGCTGGCTCGATTAGGCGTAGTCGAGGAACCTGAACCAGGGCACGAAGCATACATTGGTCGGTTATCCATACCTTATGTAACCAAGAGTGGTATTGTCGACATACGATTTCGTTCATTGAACCCAGCAGTTGAACCAAAGTATATGGGTATGACTGGTGCAGATACAAAGATGTACAACGTACTAGATATCGAACGAGCAGGTGATTGGATTGGAGTATGCGAAGGTGAACTTGATACCCTTACTATGTCTCGTTGTGTTGGCATACCTTGTGTTGGAGTACCAGGTGCAAACAGTTGGAAGAAACACTATACACGTTTGCTCGCTGACTTCGAACGCATCTTCGTATTTGCAGACGGTGATGGACCAGGTAGAGAATTCGCAAACAGTTTGGCTAGAGAATTGCCAGTCACTATTGTTGGATTCGGTGACGGGGAAGATGCTAATTCAGCATACACTAAATACGGAGCAGGGTTTATTAAAGAAAAGATGGGATTAAATGATGACGCAATATGACAGTAAATGTCCTGAGTGTGGTGAAGAATTCGACAACGTCTTCGAGGCAACCGACCACCTCTTAGAAGAAGATGAAGAGTTTGACCCAGCATTAATCTTACCCAACGGGTATCGGTTGATGGTAGGTTCTTTGCTTCGTTGTTTGTATGGTCATGCTAATAATCCAGCATTGATTAAAGATGTTGTGCAGTCAACATATGCAACATTGTTTTCAGCAGAAACTAAACCTGATGTATTAGGTAGTGTAATAGAAGATATAATCGTTGGCTCTAGTATGAATGGTTTGGATGATGAACTCAAAAAACTCTTGGAAGATGGAAAATGAGGAGATATGGCAGATTATAAACTACCTCACGGAGATTGGCCTACCTATGAAGTCAGTAGTGAAGGACGGCGCATGCTTAAAGATAGCCGTGGAAATTCCGATATTAAGCGCGAACTCCACCTGGAAACGTACTTAAGTAATACGTGGCATGAACTCACTGAGTTATTGGTAAGTAAGCATAGGGACTATGGTCCAAAGAATATATCGTTAGCACCTGGCGGTGCAATCAATGGCTTACGTGTACGTATGCACGATAAGTTAGCAAGAATAAATAACTTGGTTGATAGTGGTGTCGACCCAGAGCACGAATCCTTAGAAGATTCCTTCAAGGATATGGCAAACTATGCAGTCATTGGACTGCTGGTTTTACGAAAGCAATGGGACAATGATAGTAACTTTAACCAAGGATGAAGTAAGAGTATGTGCTAACCTAGCAGTTGAACGTTGGCTTGCTAAGATGGGCTCGGTTGACCGCCCTAACTATGCAGCAGGCAAACGATTAGGTAAGTTAGAACCTGAGATTAATGCCAACATCAGAGCGAACGTTGCTGAGTGGGCGGTAGCCCGTACTTATAATATGCAATGGTCTGTACCCTGGTATCCTAACGAACTTCATCGTCAGCGCAAGGACATACCTGATGTTGGTGACGTAGAGGTACGCACAGTACGCACACGCGACTCTATTCCATTCTGGAAAAAAGATGCAGGGCGTACAATCTTTGGTGTGAAAGTTACAGATGAAGAATATTATTCTACTGTAGAAATCTATGGTTCATTCAAAGCGGATGATTACATGACTGATGAATACTACCAAGCCGACATTGATGGGTGGCGTGTGCCACTATCACAGATACAGGAAGTGATTGTAGCATAATGGATTGGTCACGCATTGAGAAGTGGGATTATGTGGCGACGGCAGTAGCCTCAGAGTACCGACGTAAGTTTGATATGGTTGAGTATGATGATATCAAGCAGTCGTTGTACGAGTGGTTTACTCAGCACCCTAATAAGTTAGATGAGTGGGAAAAGATTGGCGAGAAAGACGCCAAGAACTTAATCTATCGTTCACTTCGCAATCAAGCATTAGATTATTGTCAACGCTGGAAAGCAAAGAGTATCGGCTATGATGTGTCTGACTTGTATTATTATGAAGCAGATATTGTAGAAGCCCTACTGCCTCCCGTGTTGCGTAATGAGTGGGGCGTGAGCCATAAGTTAAACTTAGGTATACCAGGACGTCCCAGTGCACCATCTGAGGGCGGTAATCTATCTGTAATGATGATGGAGATAGACTCCGCATACTGGAAGTTAAGTAAAGAGGATAGAAAGATACTCTTCTTCCGATATGCAGAGTCTATGGACTACAAAGAGATAGCAAACTTCTTATCTCTAGGTAGTGATGACACCGCACGCATGAGGGGTAACAGGGCCGTCAAACGATTGGTTGTTAAGTTGGGTGGCTACAGGCCGTACAATGATATTGATTTCACACCGTCCACGGAAACAGAAGAGTCACAAGACTCCCAAGAAACAGAATGATATAGGTTAACACAGTCACACATATCAATGTGATTGATAGCAGTAGTAAGAGTGGGAAGTATTTAGTTAACCAACCCATTCTTATTCTGCATTCGGGTCGAACTCTTTATCAAAATCAATCTCACTATCTATCATCTCTTGTACCATGTCCTCTAAGTCCATCTCCGCTGGGTCCATATGCAATGTCTCCCCATTTATATTATAGAACTCTTCAATCTCTTTCATGCTAGCAAACTGTAGTTCATCGCTCTCTGCCTTAAAGCACACTGAACAACCGCCGTCATCGCATATCTCACATACCATTGTTACCCTCCCGTTGAATAGAATCCACTGCCATTGAACTTGACAGGTGGTGCACTGTACACCCTTACCATTGGCTCATTGCAACTGTCGCAGTAAGGTATGATTTCATCGTCCGTCATACCTCTACTGATTGTAACAATGCTTGAGTCAACTTCACATTTGTATTCATAACTTGCCATTATGTCGTACCTAAATCCTCACTCCTTGGGTAGACAATAACTTCTTCCCATGGGTCTGATGTAAATCTTGGTATGTCTAGACTATGTATAGGCATAGACATGTGCCAATCAAGAACTTCTTGGTTACTGATGTGTCGTTCGACTACATCTTTTAGAAACTCAGTCATCTTCTATCTCTGTTCCCTCAGGCATTGGTGCTGTTGCTAGTGTACCACACTCAGCACACTCCATGTCAAGGAAGTACATAGCAATCTCTCCGTCGTCGTCAAAGACTGTCTTAAGATTCCAAATCTCGCAGCCACATGGGCACACTAGTGTAGGTGTACCGCGTATGTCCATAGCCTGTGTATAATCAGGTCGCATCTCAGTTACATGCTTAGCCATTTTGTAACGCTCTCATTCTATTCGTAAGAATAATAACTGGCTCGACTGCATTGGCACAGTCAAGTGGTGTGGCATGAAAATATTGTTCTGTTTTGTGAGTCACACCCCAACCTTTCTTATTACTTAACACAATCTTAACCTTTCCTGTTACCTCTCTGTTGCATGAATTACACATAATTTTTTCTATCATTAGTAGTTACCATTCCTTTTCCAATGAGACCATGCGTCACATGGCGTGCCGTATCTGTAGTAAATATAATTAAGCCCACGCTCTATCTGTTGTGGTGCTGGTGTGTCGGGGTCAAGCCCCAACAGTTGTGGTATCCCACCCGCGTGCTTCCCCATTACACGGACAGGATTGAATGCGTCAGGATTCCATGCGGATTCCTTAGCCCACAAACTGTTGAGACATGACCATTGTTTATCTTGCCACGCGCTGAGTTTATCTCTAGCGTATGCCTTGCTATCTACTTTACTCCACGCAGTCTGAACTGTTTCTTTTAGTTGTGGTTCGCTCGTTGGAGTATCGTATAAGAACAATGCTACCACTACGAGTAGCAAGAATGTTATCGCTTTCATTGAGTTGTCCTTACCTTGTGTGCAAAGTTAATCATCTGTCTACGATTGTTCCATGTCAATGAAACATTTGCAAGTAGGACACGCTCACCTGGTAGAGTGCCACCCCAAATCCCATTGTCTAAGTTCTCTCTTTTCATACCTTCATCAAAGCATTCAGCCTTAGTAGGGCATGCATTACAGATACTTATCGCAATCTTTACATTAGCAAGACGCTCTCTATACTCGGGAGTATTGTCATTGGTATGGGAATTGCTTCCGTCGCTGTCAATAGACTCGCTGAACCATAGGTCAGGGTTCTCGTGACCTGTACATAGACCTTGCATAGTTATCTCCTAATCGTTGAAGTGGTCTTCCCACATTTCATCAGGCTCTTGATAGCCTTCATCTTCTTCTTCATCTAAACCTAATGCAATATCATCTTCAAGTCGTGGCTCGTAACCCATTATAGTGCCTCTCTATTTTGTTGGAACTCACGCCCAACCTTGAACTTTGCGGCAATACTATCAACTGCCTCAGATAATTCACGCATAAGCATGTTCTGTTGCTCATTAGATAGATGAGTCATCATCTCTCTAGGCAATTCTGCTTTCCATACTATGTTCATTGTCTATCCTCTCTTATAGATTGTGTTTGTTCTTGGTTACATATCATACACTTGTAAATGTATGTTCTGTTACTACATCTTGGAAGGTCTAACACCCACCTGTGTTCGCACTCAAGCGAACTAAAGATTACTCGAAGCAATCTATACTCAGGGCTATCAACCCAATACATTATGTTGTCTAACATATCTGCATGATTAACCACTAAGTGGTGGTAAATCCTTCTTACGAATACACCACGATAGATTGGAGTGTATTGTCTAGGGTAACTAGGTGGTGCTGACTGCTCGCGTTTAGCGACAACATCATGTAGAAACTCTGACACATTAACTCCAATCTATTGTGAGTGGGTGAGTGGTTTATCCACATACTCAGGTGCTAGGACTTACGCTTGAAAGACTACTGATGTGTAGCCGTTAAGGCGTTCGTGCGTGGTAACAAGACCCTTGCTACCAGTAAGGTGCTGATAAGTGCCGTCGCCTAGAGATACCCATAGTGAGTTATCTTTGAAGCGACCATTGTCGGCTGTTGCCTTGACAATAGTGCCACGCTTAGGATACTCTGATGTAGTATCGAAAGAGTGATATGAGATTTCGTCTGCGATAATTCGCAGTTCCTCAGCCAAGCCGAGGATTGTTTGTGATGACATGTGTTACCTCTCGTTAGTAGTTGTATAAATGGCTAAGGTTCTGAACGCTTTGCCAGTTGGTGTTTGGTGTGTAACATAGGCAATCATCTATGAAGATACCGCAATCATAGCATGAGCGACATATATTACAGTAGTACGGGTTGTCTGTCAAGTCGGTGGCTGACTCACAGTAGGGACACAGGTCTAACTCAACCTCTATCTCAACCTCATCAGCCCATAACTTTTCTTGCTCAGGGTCATGCTTGTAAGGTTGTGTTACATAGGCATAGACCTTAGGCTTGTGGCTTTGATTACTCCACCACATACCCTTGTCGTCCCACGCACCAGCCTTCTCGTTGATGAGATACATAGGGTGCTTAGCGGTGGGGTCACAGGTTAGGATAGCAATCTTGCTACCACTAGCCCATGACTCAACCATAATCCATACATTATCATCATCTAATGCAGACACACCACCAATTCTAGGTAGCGTATCCTCAGCGAAAACTCGCGTATCACTACGCTTGTCGGACTTGCCGATACTTATATCAAGCACACCATTGTGTGCTAGGTAAGTACGCTCATCACCACCAACCATAAATGGGTGACAGTTCTGTTCGTTCTTAACACCATGTGTGGCGTATCGTGCATGCCACATGGCGTAGCCATTAGGATATTGCTTACGCAATTCCAAGAAGCGAGCGATAGATTTTTTAGCAGACATGCTACGCTCGGAGATTATCCTGTCGCCAGCATGAATAGCAAACCCAAATCCATGTGGATTAGCACATGAACCAGCGGTTAAGTCCGACTTACTGGGTGTAGAGTCGGGCTCACATACTACAAGTAAGCACATAGTATCATCTCCTTACGCGTCAGCCTTGACAGGCTTGTTGATATCTACTGATTGTATCTTGTCCAGCCTAGAGTATAGGTCGGGATAGAGTCCATTGTTGGACGCTACATAGTCAGCGAACCACTCCCAAGATAACGCGCCAAGTTTGACATCATCTAGTCGTAGTTCCCTAGTGTATTCTACCATAGCCTGTGTTAAGTCTAGGGCACTTAGCACACCGCTTGTATTCATTGTGCCTCTAAAGAAGCGCAATTCTATTGTGTCTTTGTTCTGCGTATTGACCGCAGAGTAGCGTTCGCTACTGTGTCTGTCGGGATTACCGACCTTGTGCTTGAGTGAAAATATAGGTCTGTCATATTCATCAAAGGTATAGACATCATTGAACCTTGCGAACCTAGACTTACGACCCGCAAACTTCATCATAGTTGGTGCATTGTGATAGACTAGGGCTATGAAGCGGTGCAAGTGTGCGCCACTACTAAATCCTTTGCGACTAATGTGGATATGTAATCCGCATGAGTCAGTATCCCATGACCTTCCGTCATAGAAGGTGCGTAACTTCTCTATGGTATTCCATAGTATAGCACTATTCTCGCGGTAAGTCAAGTGTGTATGTGGGTGCGTCACTATCTCGAACCCGTTACTGAGTGAGCCGTCATGTTTGAGATATGCTAAGCCTTCTAACGCTGTTGAAGCGTAAGCACTAGCAGACTCAATGTTGCGACTATACTCTGTCTCTAACTCGAAGCCTAGATATAAACCATGCTTGTCATTACCCTTGAATATAGGGCTAGGCTTGCATGAGTAATCATGTATGCCACTATTAGAGCGACTCGAACGACAGCAATTAGAACCACTAGGGTTATCATTCTCGTTTTCGCATGAACTATCGTTACTGTGATAGTCGTCACAATCCTCACAGTACCAGTTATTATCCTCATTACATGACTCACAATAGGTTGTGCCCTCTACAGTATAGTAACTGTAGCGGTTATTGTAATTCTCTGAGCATGACTCGCAATAGAACGAGTCATCAGTATAGCATGAGTCACACCAGTATTCATCACCTACATAGTAGGAGTCGTCACTAGCCATACCCTCACTACAATGCTCACATATTCTACCACAATCGGTGCAATAATTGTAATCACCAGTCGTGATAGCGTCATCAGAGTCTATCGTAGTCGAACACCCGTCACACTCTCGCACACAATCGGTGCAATAAGTGTTGTTATTGTGTGTGAGTTCATCACCCTCTGCAATATCAACTGTGCATGAGTAGCAACTCATAGTCTCAATCTCATCTCCCATATCTCTCACCCCCTCTCTGTGGTGTAGTAGGTATAGTATAGCATGGCGTTAAGCCTTTGTCAATTCTCTAGCATTGTCAATAATTGCGTCTGCAATCTTTGAGCGCAAGTCTTGTACCTCAACCAATAGGTGAGAGAAGTCGTTGCGCTTATGGGTATCCTCTTGCACTCTAAGTGCCATGCGGATTACCTCGACCTCACGATTAGTAAGGTCTAGCAATAAGTTATCGTGCGTCATAGTAACCCTTGTATCGTGTGAGTCTGCGTTCTAACACATAGACTCTACGAAAGGCTATTACTAGCATAGTGTTAGCAAGTGCTAACGCTATCACTACGGCGATTAGGTCGCTTGTGGATAGTGTCATGGCTTACACCTTTCAAGCAGATAGTTATTCACAATCTGCCAATCTTGCTTAGTCGTAGGCTCAACCTTGTTGAACCCTAACTCAGCGATAGTCACCTTAACGACATCTCTTACGAGTGCCATATAGTACCCCTATCTTATCATGGCTTGACCCTGTTGTCAAGTCGTGCCACGCTAGGTGTCGAACCTAGTCACCCCCGCGTTCGGGCGTGGCGTAATCTTATTTAGTAGGCTCTAAGTGAATAGAGGGCATGCTTGCGCGGAAGTCGCGTTCGCGTTCTGATAGTGCAAGGATACGCGCAAGGCGTTCTTGTTCTTGGTCGCTAAGGATAGGTAACACACGCTCAACCTTAGGTCGGTTGGTCGTTACGGCGTGGCGTGGGCGTGTGCGCTTTAGGCGTACAGCCTTACCATGCCCTGTGTCGGTTAGTCGTGCGCCTATAGTGCCCAAGCGTCTATCGGACGCATGAACCTTGCGTGGCGTTACGACTATGCTACCCTTAGCCCCATAGGGGCTGTAGGTCATAGTGCGATTACCTTTCAATAAGGCTAGGGTATCTCCCTAGTCTAGTGGGTGTTTAGGTCGTGAGCCTATTGTATCCTAAGATAACACCCTTGTCAAGTTAGGTTAGGTCGTGTCGTGTTATCCGCACCCAATGGCACTTCTACTAGATAACTAAGCGAGACTATCTAACCTATATTGACTTGTCAAGTTAGGGACGCTCCCTTTCGGGGTTCTAACTTGTTAAGAGGATATTACACCCTCTCGACTTGCTTGTCAAGTTACACACGACTTGTGGCGTGTCGTTCTTGTAACCCTTTAGGCTTAGCCTTATCCGATTACAGGGAGCATACTACACCCACCCTTTAACGCTTGTCAAGAGGACAATTCGGACATATCGGACAATGTGACGCAACTCACACCAAGCCTGTTAGAATAGGTACAAGGTAGGCATATCGTACATAAGGTACAATTCGGACATCTCCCTAAATAAATTAAATGGTATAGGGGGGAATAAAGTTTATTGGGGGGATAGTCGGTAAGACTATAAATCACTAAATCAGCATAGAGATTTAACGATTTATCGACAATTAGAATAACTATAACCTTCAGGTATAGGGTTAGACATTATGACCCCAGATTGTTTAATCAGGGTGTGCACGGTAGATATAGTATCCCGTAATAATTTTCTGTTATATTGTAATATACCCCCCTCATATATAGCCCTGAACAGGGCTTATAAAAATATATTGATTTAATCTGTTCGCTTTTGCGATTTGAACAGGTTATCTATAGTATAGAAATACTATATACGGAGTCGCTCCGTTTAAGACTCCGCGACTCTTATATTATATATATATTATATATATAGTGGGATAGTACTGCCGTTAATAGGCTAGCGTTAAATGACTGTAAATTAGGGACATAGCCAATGGGTAGAAAACCAGGGATTCAGAACATCCCTAAGCGCGAGGCGCAAGAGAAAGTTCTACAAGTCTTGGCTCAGGGCCAGACAATTACCGCCGCTATGGCAACTGTAGGACGTTCAGACGTAGCCTTCCGCCAATGGGTAGCAACTGACCCTGAGTTCAAAGAACGGGCCGAGGCCTCCCGCCTTGAGGGAAAAGGTATCAAAACGGACTTAAAGGAATTATCGGACATTTCCTTTCCTGATTTTTCTGAGCAGTTCCTAGACACAAAATTATTTGACCACCACCTTGACTGGATAGACTTGGTCGAGGGCCGTGAGCCCCGCTGGATGCACCCCTCTATGACTTACGAGCCAGGGGCTGCCAACCGCCTGCTCATTAACGTACCACCTGAGCACGCCAAGTCCACGGTCATTACGACCAACTACGTGGTCTACAAGATTGTAACCAACCCTAACGCTCGAGTCATCATTGTCTCTAAGACTCAGGGTATGGCCCGCAAGTTTCTTGGTGCCATCAAGACAAGACTCTCACACCCAGCCTACACTAAGATGCAGGTGGCCTTTGGCCCTAACGGTGGTTTCCAGAAAGATGCAACCCAATGGGCTGCTGACATGATTTACCTAGGTACGGGCCGTGACTCTGGCGAGAAGGACCCTACGGTCCAAGCCTTAGGCTTTGGCTCACAGATTTACGGCGCTCGCGCTGACCTGATTATTCTAGATGACGTTGTTATGGGGTCTAACGCCCACGAGTGGGAAAAACAAATTGAGTGGCTTCAGAAAGAAGTTATCACTCGTCTAGGCCGTCACGGTAAATTAGTTATCGTAGGCACCCGCGTACAGCCGATTGACCTATACAAGATGATTCGTGACCCCGACCAATGGACTGGCGGCAAATCACCTTTCACTTACTTTTCACAACCAGCCGTGCTGGAGTTTGACGAGAAGCCTGAAAACTGGAAAACACTCTGGCCTAAGACAACCCAGCAAGAGAACGAGATTGACGAGACTGATGATAACGGACTTTATCCGAAATGGGATGGACCCTCGCTCTTTACACGCCGCTCTGAAGTGGCACCATCTGTCTGGGCTATGGTCTACCAACAAGAAGACGTCCAAGAAGATTCCATTTTCTCGCCAGCAGCAGTTGCAGGATGTGTTAACGGTATGCGAAAGCGCGGACCGCTTAAACAAGATACTCCAGGACACCCACGAAACATCGACTCAACCTACACAGTAATTGGTTTTGACCCTGCCGTTTCTGGTCGTTCTGCTTTCGTCGCCGTCTCCTACAACCGCGGCGACGGTAAGATTTATGTTTTAGATTGTGTCAACATGGTCGACCCTACTCCTCAAAAAGAAACAGCACTGATTCATGAGTGGGTAGAAAAGTACAGACCTCAAGAGTTTAGAGTTGAAATCAACGCACATCAGAAGTACTATGCTATGGATGATGACTTGCGCAAATATTTGGCTTCATACGGTTGCCAGTTGAATTCACACTTTACTGGTAAGAACAAGTGGGACACATCTTTTGGTGTAGCCTCTATGGCTAGCCTCTTTGGGAGCATGCGTGATGGACGTTTCCAAGATAACAACTTGATAGAACTTCCAAGTAATGAAGGCTCTGAGGGATTGAAGTCTCTTGTGCAGCAACTCATTACCTGGAAGCCAGATACAAAAAACCCAACAGACTGCGTGATGGCTCTCTGGTTTGCTATTATTCGTGTACGTGAATTGATGCAACGCTCTTCAAAGGTAGGACAGTTTGCTCAAAATCGCTGGGCAACTCAAGCACAAATTAGTCAACGCCAATCTATTAACTTGGATGAAGCGTTCTCATCCCAATGGTCAGACCAATACAGTTAAGGATAATACTATGGCAAACGGCTCAACAGCAGATAAGGCACGCAAAGCACGCAATAAAGCAGATGATGCTAAATATATGTATGGTGACTCAGAACGTTTAGCAAGCAAAATTGCTAAGACTGCAACTGGAAAAGATTTAACAACCAGTGAAGAAATGCGTGCAGGTCGAATTATTCAAAACCGCCGTATTAATGACACTGGTCGTACTGCCGCTCGCGCTAATTTTATGGAGCGTCGTACTGATAGAAATGCAGCAACAGAACGTATGAACGCAGCAGTTGGTGGAGGAGCGCCACAAAAACAAGTACCAGTTCGAACAGCCGCTGGAGTAAAATCAACAACATCAACTGTAAATAAAACTTATCGCCCAAGTAAGTAAATTTTTAAAACTACGTTAGGACAACAATGGCATTATCAATAGAGCAGGTAGTAGCACGGGTTGAATCCCTACGTTACCGTAGTCACGAACGTGATGCGCGTAACCTTGACGTACTTGCCGTCCGTAAAGGAAAGATTGCTGAAGTTTATCCCAACTTCTTTCCAGAAGGCGTTGATGCAAACGTAGTAGCAAACTTTATTGACATTGTTGCTCGTGACCTATCTGAAGTTATGGCTCCGCTTCCAGCGGTTAACTGCTCTGCAGCCAATCAAGTATCTGATAGAGCACGTACCTTTGCTGACAAGCGCACTCGTATTGCCTCTAACTACTTCCAACACTCAGACCTAGCAGTACAGATGTACTCAGGCGCTGACTGGTACATCACCTATGGTTTCGTCCCGTTCATTATTGAACTAGACGATGAAGCAAAACTGCCACGTATTCGCATAGAAAATCCTATTGGGGCTTACCCAGAATTTGACCGCTATGGACGCTGTGTGGCATTTGCTAAACGTTACTCTATGACACTTGGTGAATTGGTATCTCAGTTCCCCGAGTATGATAGACAACTTCTTGGTTCAGAAGGATACAAGCAAGACCTTAATGCAGTAATTGAAATGATTCGTTACTACGATAAAGACCAATCTATAATTTATGTACCACGCAGAGAGAACCTAGTTCTTTCTCAGGCTGCTAACCCTCTTGGTAAGATGATGGTTGTTGTTGCACGTAAGCCATCCATCGATGGTGAAATGCGTGGACAGTTTGATGACGTACTTGGTATTCAGTTACTGCGTAACCGATTTGCATTACTTGCAATGGAAGCGGCAGAAAAATCTGTACAAGCACCAATTGTTTTGCCACAAGATGTGCAAGAATTACAACTTGGTGGAGATGCGGTTATCCGCACAGCCAACCCAGCAGGCGTCCGCCGCGTAGAACTTACTCTACCACAGGGTGCATTTACTGAACAAACAATCCTTAATCAAGAACTGCGTGTTGGTACACGTTACCCTGAATCACGTACAGGAAATATCAGCGCATCAGTTGTTACTGGTCAAGGCGTACAGGCTCTTATGGGAGCCTTTGATACACAGGTTAAGTCAGCACAAGCAATCTTTGCTGCAACACTTCGGGACATTATTCAAATTTGTTTTTGTGTAGATGAAATGATTTACTCAGAAGAAAAAACAATTCGTGGAGTAGATTCGGGTTCACCTTATGAGATTACCTACAAGCCAAGCAAAGACATCAAGGGTGACTATTCTGCTGATGTTCGCTACGGTATGCTCGCTGGTCTTAATCCAGCACAAGGTCTTATCTTTATGCTTCAAGCACTTGGAGGAAAACTCATCAGCCGAGATATGGCTATGAGAGAACTACCATTTACAGTTAACGTAACACAGGAATTAGAAAAGATTGAAATTGAGGATATGCGCGGAGCGTTACTTGGTTCACTTACGGCATATACACAAGCAATTCCACAGATGGCTACTCAAGGCCAGGATGCTTCAGACGTTGTACGTAAGATTGCTGCTGTTATAAAGGCACGCCAAAAGGGACAGGCACTAGAGGATGCAATTGAAGCAACCTTTGCCGTTCAGCAGCAAGCAGTTCCTCCTGTTGGGGCACCACAAGCAGTTGAGCAAATGTCCCCTGCTCCTGCTGGCGTTCCAACAGGAGGCGCTACACCTCCAGAAATTCAACAAGGACCACCTGATATTATGAGTTTGTTATCTGGTATTACTGGCTCAGGAAAGCCAACAGCAAGCGTTCGTTCAACGCGACGAATATAATTTAAGGTGGGGACATGACAACAATTATTGGTATTGAGTATGACACTGGCTGTGTTATGGTAGCCGATAGTCAAACAACTGATGATAATGGTTTTATCTATAATCATCCTAACGTTAAAAAACTTGAAGACCGTGGTTCATTTATTATAGGTGGTTCTGGAGAAGTACTACCATGCGATATTGCACAACATATCTGGGAACCACCAACAGTTACAAGTAAAGATAAAAAAGATTTGTATCACTTTATGATTGTAAAGGCTATGCCTTCACTTCGTAAATGTTTAAGTGATAATGGTTACAACTTTGATGAAACTAAAACAGAATCAAGATTTCAATTTTTAATTTCTGTGTGTGGCGAAGTCTTTGACATCGACCACGACTTATCAGTAAGCAAAAATGCAAGCGGAATTTACGCTGTTGGAAGCGGAGCGGCTTATGCACTTGGTGCATTACACGCAGGCGCTGATGCACATGAAGCAATGGAAATTGCATCTAAACTAACAGCATTTACAGCAGGACCTTATATATCAAAAGAGCAATTTAAACATATTAAGTAGGAGGCGCAATGACAACAGCACCAGAAAATCGTGGCGGAATGCGTCCAACGGCACCACAGAATAATCCTGCTAATGTTTCTGGTACAGGCGGAGCGGGACAATCTGGCCGTGTTGCTCAAGGTTATGCTTATGGCATGAACAAGCAAATCAACGAACAAGCCGCTGGCGCACCTCTTGCAAAAGGACCAACATTTAACGCAGGGTCCTCACCTATGAGCGCAATGAGTTCAATGCCACCAGCAACTACAATTACTGCACCCACTGAACTTCCTGACCAAAGTGTTATGGACGGCGCACCGATTGGTGATGGAAATAATTCAATACCTGGGCTTCCTCAACCAGCACCTGGTCCAGACAATACACAATTTAATGCAGCACTCCAAGCGTACTATCCAGTCTTATCATACATCGCATCTCGACCAGAGACATCAACAGAAACGCGCAACGTACTGTCAGCACTGATGAATGGTATTTAATGAATATCTGGAATCGTTTAGGTGACCTTGCAAAAGGAACCAGAGACTGGGTTGGAGATATCGCACTAGGTGCAGTCTCACTAACTGGTGCTAAATTTGCTTGGGATGTGTTTACAGCACCCATGAATGACGATAAACAATTCAATGGATTCTTTAACAGTATTAAAAATGCTGGTGTTAATACAGTAAAAAATATTGCACGCCCTTTTGGTGGGGTTATTGGCGCAACTATTGCTGTTGGAGAGTCTGCTATACGTCAGCCATTAAGTGCTGGTCTTATGTTTGCAGCAGAACCTACACAAGGTTTAGGTAAAGCAATTGAAAATCGTCAAGAAGTTTCTATTGGACAGGCTGCTTCAAATCTACTAGCAAAGTCATCTCCCTTAAGATTGCTACCTGATTCATTAACTCCTGCATTATTTGATGATAAGTTTAGTATCTATGATTCACGTCAACGCAAGGCTGCCTTTAAAGATAGCCTATACGGTCGTTATACAAGTGGAACTTTAGATGCCGCAGCACAAATATTTTTAGACCCAACTATTATTCTTGGTAAAGCAACAGCAGCAGTAAAGGTCGCTGATAAAGCATCTGATGCAATCTTTGCTATCAATGAAGTAAAGACAACAGGTTTTGGTGCTACATCTACTTTAAGCAAAAAAGCAGAACGTTACGCTAAACTTGCTGAAGACTTTGCAGCCAATGATTCTGTTTGGGCAATGAATCACCCTTGGGTTAAAGAATCTAATAACCAGGCTACAGTATCTTATCTTCTTGGAACAACAACAACTAAAGAAGAAGCAATTAATACTATGGCTGCACTCCTTGGTGACAAGAGCGCAATCGATGCACTTGATGTTTTAAAACGTCCAGATATTGCAGTTCCAATGCGGATTGCAAATGGTGAAGTAAGCATTAGTGATTTAAAAACTATTCTTAATGAAGAATCAGCCTTGATGGCTGGACAAGATGAAACAATGCTTCCCCTATTGCTTCGTACTCCAGAAGAAATTGCAGCGGACAGAGCATACATTACTGCCTGGGGTCAACATGACAAGTATCTTGCTCAACTAACTGAGACACCATTCCGTGAAGGTATCGGTCGATTCGGTCAGGTTATTGGTCGCGAAGTTGCTACAGCACGTAGCGTTCCATTCCATGCAAAAGAAGTAACAAGTTTTTCACGTTCAGATGTTTACCAGCCAACACCATTTCATACAATGTATTCAAGAATTAGTTGGCTTGAGAATGAACGTCCAAGCGGTATGGTAAACCTTAATGAAGGTGATTCAATCCGTGAAGTAACGGCGGTAGTTAATCGCCTTGTTGCTTTGTCAAAACCTGGCAATGTTCTTACTCGAGTTTTTGGTAATGCTGGCTTTAGCCGTGATGAGGGCATGAAGGTTATTAATGCTTATGCTGCAGCGGCTTCTCCAGAAGCACGTGCTCAAGTTATTAATAATCTTGAATCTCGTGGATATCAAGTAATTTCCAAAAAGAATGGCATTGATACAGCCACAGCAGAAAAGTTATATAACACACATATCAATCGTCGTACTGGTTTGATGAGAGAATTAAAAGAAGAGGGATACCTCTACGACCACATTGAAAAGAGAATGACAAAGGTTCCTTTGTTTGAATCTCAGACAGCAAACTTTTTGCCTGTTGCAGACTTTGACACAATTGAAAAAGTCATTCGTCGCAATAAGAGCGCAATCTCAGCAGTTTCTTTTAAGGCATCTGAACTTGCAGCAGCAACATCTGACATTTGGAAGGCTTCAGTCCTTCTTCGCCTAGGGTATCCAATCCGTAACGCAATTGATTCTCAGTTGCGTATCTGGGCAACAGTAGGGGCTATGGCTTCACTGCGTCACCTTGCAGAAGGTGGAAAGGATGTAATGCAGAATGCTACAAGTTCACGCATTGGCAATCGCCTTGTAGATAGATTTGATAGAGTTGGTAAATTAGAACTTTCTAATGTAAAAAAATCTGTATCAACACTTGACTCTGAAGTAAAACTTGCAGAGAATAACCTAAAGATTATGACTGAATCACTAAAGTCTAATCCTAAAGACCTAGACCTTATTGGTCGCATTGCTGTTGAAAAGAATAAACTTGCTGCAAAGTTGGCAGCGCTTGAGGATAACCAAGTTACACTTCGTGAACTTATGACAGAGGACTTAACAAAGAAAAAGACTATTGGCACAGGTCAATGGAAAGTTTCTTCTAAGTATTCTGATGCAGAAGGAAACAATTATACTGTTTGGGATGGCTTTGGTGGCCCAAATGGTGGACTATACCAGCAAATAAACTCATCAGACCGTTCTTTCAGCGCGTTGATGGAAGATTATAGTACACTTTACAACGCTTCGGTGCGCTCAAAGGGACAAGGTGCTGTATTCCCAGGGCAAAAGGACTACTACCTAGCATGGGCAAATGCACTAAACACAGATTTTGCTAACTCAGCAGTAGTGCGTGAATTGATTGCTGGTAAAAAAGTAGAAGATGTAGCCAAGTGGCTTGAAGAAAACAAAACATTGCGTACTCGCATGGGTATACAGCGTGGTGATTCAATGGAACACGTTGCACAGGTAAAGCATTTTGTAGATAACTACATTCCAGATGGTTATGGTATCCGTGAAAAGATACTTAGTGGCCGTCCTGGAGACGAAGTTGCAAATGTATCTGATGAGTTTTTGCGTAAGGCTATTCCAGACGAAACAAAGTTGCCAGTTGTACACGGACACCTTATTGAAGAGAACATCAACTGGACATCTAAGATGAATGCCCGAACAATGACTAACTTCTTGTTCAAGTGGCTAGCAACAAAGCCTGAAGATGCATGGGCGCGTCACCCATTGTTTATTGATTTATATCGTAAGTCAATTAATGACCGTGTTGCTACAGCAGAAACCCTAAACGGTGGTAAGTTTACTCGTGAAGAGTTTGATAATATTCAGTATGCTCTTGAAAAGGAAGCCCGAGCAGATGCTCTTAAGGGTGTCAAAGATATCCTTTACAATGTAGAACGTCGTACAAATGCTGCACATATGTTGCGCTATGTATCGCCTTTCTTCTCTGCACAAGAGAATGCTATTAAGACATGGTTAAAGATTGCTAGCGATAAGCCAGTAGTTATCAGCCGTGCAGCAACTATTTGGAATTCCCCTAACCGTTCTGGTCTTGTTACAAACAGTGACGGTGAGCCAGTATCAGATGGTTCGCCATTTGATGGTAGCGAAACTATTTGGTTACCAGTTCCTGGTGGGTTAAAGAAGATTCCTATCCTTGGAGAAGGACTATCTTCACTTGACCAAGTAGGTATTAGCAAGCGAAGTCTAGATGTTGTCTTCCAAGGTAACCCATTTGGCGTAAGCATTGGACCACTAACTGCTATTCCAGTATCTAAAATTATTAAGATGAAACCAGAGTTTGGTGAAGTTGTAAGTTTTGCTTTCCCGTATGGACCTGATGATTCTGTCAAGCAGTTCCTACCTACATGGGGACGTCGTTTATTTGATATGTCTGAAGGATTAAATAACTCAGACTATGCTAAGATGTACCAGTTAATCTGGATTACCGAACAGCATAAGTCACGTGATGAGCAACGTGCTTATTTATCAGAAGGTCAAATTAAGAAGAAGGTTGATGCATACTATAAGATGCGTGCAGCAGCAAATCTTATCTTGCCATTCTCCCCACAGTTTGCTAGTCCTTACCGCTTCTATATGGACCAATGGCGTGTATATAGTCAGCAATATGGACTAGGTGCAGATGCTAAGTTCCTAGAAGATTTCCCTGAGTTCTTTGATTTTGCAACATCATTATCTAAGAACCCTACAGGTTCACAGGCTACAATGGATTCAGTCCAGAATGCTAAGCGTTACTCTGGTCTAATCTCTTCAGTATCTGGTGATAACATGAACCTAGTTGGCTTGATTACTAACGGCTCCAACGCCGCTAAGTACTCTCCTACAGCCTACTGGTGGCAATCTGAGACTACAATCTCCCCAGGCACAACTGAAACCTTTAGAGGAAGACAGACACCACTTGAGGCTGCTGCTAAGAACCAGGCTCGCAAGGGCTGGGCTACATACCGTAAGGTAACAGCAGTCCTTGATGCACACCTTGCCGACCGTGGGCTTACATCATATGAGCAGAACGGCGCAGAAGACCTAAAGGCTGTCAAGGTTAATCTTATCAATGAGTTATCTAAGGATATCGACCCAGCAACAGGCAAGCCTACTGGCTCACCCTCTGCATGGGCTCAAGACTACCGCGACTTTGACGGTTTAAAGACATCAAAGACTATCCAAGGCCTACGCAAGATTATCTCTAATGAGAACTTTATGAAGGATAATGGAAGCGACCCAACATGGAAGTCAGTTGCTCTGTACATACAGGCTCGAGATTCAGTTGCTTCTCTACTAGCAGGACGAGCATCATCTAACATATCTAGCAAGGCTAACATGGATTTAAGATTAATGCTTGATTACTATGTCACACAGTTAAAGAATGGCGACAAAGAGTTTGCTGATATTTACGAAAGATTCCTATCTCAGGATGCGATTTACGACAAAATGTTAGGGTTATCAAATGGCTGAAACACTAAGTAGTTTATATGAGCAACGCAAGAGGGCTGAAAAACTACGCAGTGCTGCTTTGTTATGGCCTGCGAGCGCTACTGAAACTGAAATTGCTGATGCAAAGAAAAAAGCAAAGGCTTACAACGAACAAGTTCAGTCAATCAATGTAAGAATTTCTGCATTAAAGCGTGGAGAAACTGCAACTAAAACAGAAGAGAAGAAGAAGAAGGATGCACGGGCTGCTGGTACTTACGTCCCAGAGAATGCTCCTTCTGGCGTAAACTCAAAGTTAATGAGCGACATTGCTGCTGCTTTAAAGCAGACAGACCCTAACATTAATTTAGATACAATCTTCTCAACTGGCGGAATTGGTAACACTCTTCTTGTATATCTAGGCCCTGGTTCAAAAACTACAAAGGTATCTACATCCCCTGATGCAGCAAAGGCTGGAATCAAGACAACAGTTGCTGCTAAAGATAACATTAATATGACTAACAGTGTTGCTCAGTCTTTTTTAAATGACCCAAAGATTCAGAGTCAGGTCACTGCGCTCATGGCAGCAGCAGGTAAAGGAACTAACCTAGTAGAGTCATTTGCAGCATGGCAGGCAGCAGTATCACAAGCAGCAACACTATATGCTGGTGGTACAGGACTCAAGGTAACACCTTTAGATATCCTTAAGATGAACTTAAACTCAGGTGCCAACTCCCTTGCTGGAACAAGGATAGGCGTTACAGTAAACAAAGAAGACCCAGCAGTTCTTGGTGAACTTATGGGTAATGCCTTCTATAAGAAGACTGGTGCTAGGGTTACTGATGAACAAAAAGCAGAACTTATTGCAATTGCTCAGAAGATGATTGATGTGGGACAAACAACAAAAACAATTACTGATGCCAAAGGTAATACACGTACCTTCCGCAGTCCAGGATTTAGTCAAGAATCTGCAGTACTTAAAGCAGAACAGTACGCAAAAGAAAAAGCACCAACTGATATTGCTCGCCAACAAGGACTAGAGTTCTTTGGTTGGATGCAGAAAGCAGACCAACAGCGAGGTGGAAGATAATGGCGGGCGCTTTTGACAAGAATATTGACACACGTCCTGGTGTTGCTTGGGTTTGGAATGCCGCTACGGGCAAATGGGAAAAACCATCAAAGCCAAGTAGCAATAAAACATATACATGGGATGACGAAAAAGGTTGGGTAGAAAGCACTACCCCAAATAGTACAACAGGACTTACAACAGCAACTGGCTTTGTATTTACAAAGAGCATGCTTGAAGACCCAAAGTATGGTGCTGAGTTAAAAGCAATTTACGACCTATGGTCTGCTGGCAAAGAAACAGAAGCACTGGACGCATACTTCAAATCTAAGTGGTACTCCACTTTAGGTAGGACAGCATCCGAGCGCTATACAATGAAGTTGAATCAACCTGCTGTATATGCTAGCGAACTTGAAGCATTTAAAATTACTCAGAAGCAACGTCTATCTAGAGTAGGTGTCAAGATTGATGACGCTGACTTAGATGCTTATTTAACACAAGCATTTGATGGGGCATTCTCGGATGGTCAACTAGATGCGATGATTGTTAAGTCTGCATCCTTTGGTACTAAGTTTGGTGGAGATACACTCACTAAGATTCAGAACTTCCGAGAATATGCAGACGCATATGGTATTTCATATGATGACAAGAAGTATTCACAGTGGGGCGCTGACCTATTTTCTGGAAAGATTACTGATTCTGAAATTGAATTAAGTATTCGTACTGAATCAGCAAGTAAGTATCCAGGATTTGCAGATAGAATTATGAAGGGTACTACACTAGATGCATTATCATCAGCATACAAATCATCTATGGCTACCATCTTAGAAATTGATGCAGACTCTATTGGTTATGATGACCCAACTCTTAAAAAGGCTTTACAGTATATTGGTCCAGATGGTAAGCCATCAACTAAGCCATTATGGGAATTTGAATCAGACTTGCGCTCTGATGTTCGCTGGCAATTTACAAATAATGCTAGAGACTCAATTGACTCTATGCAGTATAAAGTCATGAAAGATTGGGGGCTAATGTAATGGCTAGATTTGATAGAGATATGATAGATGACGGCGAGTTTGCTCCTAAACTTCCAACAGTTTCAACACCAGCGGCGACTCCTATGACCGATGCTGAAATTACTGCTGCATCAATTGCTGCTGCAAGAAGCCTAGCAATGACCCCTTATACTGAACTTCCTATTGCAGAGCGCCAAGCAATGACTCAAGCAGAAAAAACTGCTTATATTAAAGCAGCACGCGAGCAAGCAACAAGTTTTAATGCAGAAGAACGCGCTGCTTCTAACCCTATGTTTAATTATGCGGTCCGACCCGATGCTCCACCTCCTGATACTTTGCCTGGTTCAAATTACATTTATTATTACTCCTGGGTAGGCTCAGCAGCAACAGGACAATGGACACTTTATCGCGTTCCAAATAACGATGAGAACCAATCAAAATACGGAGCACGTGCTATTGGTGGAGAAACTCAAGGAAGTAGTACTTCTGCTGTCGGTGCAAATGCATTGGTTAAACAACCTCAACCAATTCTTGGTGAAGGCGGAAGAGTTATTGGATGGACTGTTGAAGGAGATGTAACTACCGTTGAAGCACCTCCAGGTGGCAACCCACCTCCAGGTGACAACCCACCTCCAGGTGGCAACCCACCTCCAGGTGGCAACCCACCTCCAGGTGGAGTTACTACCGTAAATACTACTGGTATGGATGCAACAACAAAGGCTTTAATAGAATCTTTGCAAAAACAGATTAATACTTTAACAAATACAAATACCGCCACAACGGCTGCAACTCAATATAATGACCGCATGAGTGTGTATGCAACCATGGCAGACCGATTTAATAAATACGGTCTTACTGGTTTAGCAAGTAAGATTAAAGAACTTGCCATGAAGGGCGCGACAGAGTCAACAATTACTCTGGAATTAATGGATACGCAAGAGTATCAGCAACGCTTTGCAGCAAATGCTGACCGTATTAAAAAGGGTCTAGCCGTACTAACTCCCGCAGAGTATGTCAATGTTGAAGATTCTTACCGTCAGGTACTACGTGCTTATGGATTAAAGCAGTTTGATAATGATGCATATGTAAGGCAGTTTATTGCTAATGATATGTCTCCAACAGAACTTTCTAACCGTGTTGTTACAGCAGTGCAACGTGTGCAGAATGCAGACCCTGCAGTATCCAAACAACTGCGTGACTATTACGGTGTAGGTCAACAAGACCTTGTTGCTTATGTACTTGACCCAGAACAACAGTTCCAGAAAATTCAACGTCAGGTTGCGGCATCAGAAATTGGTGTAGCAGCAGGCCGTCAAGGACTTACCGCTGGAGTATCAGTTGCCGAGCAACTAGCAGCACAGGGTATTACTCAGGCTGAAGCACAAAAGGGTTATGCAACTATTGCAGATATCTTGCCTACTGCGGAAAAACTTTCTGGTGTCTATGGTAGTACAATGGATGCTTACGGACAATCCGAGGGTGAGCAAGAAGTGTTTAATTCTCTTGCCTCTGCACAACGTAAACGCCAAAGACTTTCTGCTGCTGAAACAGCAACATTTGGTGGTTCTGCAGGTAATGCACCAGGTGCTTTCTCAACTGGATACCTTAAGCGCACATCAGTAGCAGGACAAATATAAAATAGATTCCTATGTGACCGACCAGCCCACATAGCGTATAAGACTGGTAGTAAGAGCCAGGCTAGTTCCCCGACTAGAATCTGAGGCTTGCGATTCAAACGAATAGAAGGGTGGGTTGCTATGAGCAACAACTACTGGGATGAAGACGAAGACGACCTAGATACCGACAACGAAGTGCAGATGGATGGAAGTGACTTACTTAAAAAGTTACGGAAAGCCAAGCGCAACGATGAGAAGCGTATCAAGGAACTCACTGAGCAACTTGAGGGATTATCCAAGTCGCAGCGTGAGCGTACAGTCAAAGAGGTCCTAGAACAAAAGGGTGTCAATCCAAAGGCACAACGATTAATCCTAAAAGACTTGGATGATATTACCGAAGAGTCAGTTAATACCTGGCTTGAAGATAATGGAGACTTGTTTGGATTAGTACAGCCAGAGGTAAATCAAGAGAAAGAACTAAACCGAGCAGCCTTACGGCAGCAAGATGTAGTTACTCAACTTGGTACGTCCCCTGACCGAGCAGAAGATTTATTGACTCGAATTAATAATGCGGCTTCCGCAGAAGAATTGAATCAAATAATCTACTCTCAACAATAATAAATACATAGTAATTTCACAACTCACCTAGGAGGTGAACAACAATGGCTAATGCATATACATCCTCTACTGGCAATCTCGCTGGTACCGCTGGTGGTGCAGGTCTCGTCCAAAAGGCGTATGACCGACTATTAGACTTTGCGTTGCGTTCAGAACCCCTAATTCGTAGTGTCGCAGATAAGAAGCCCACTAAGTTAGCAAACCCTGGCTCAACCGTAGTCCTACAACTATACGCAGATTTGTCTGAACAGACAACTGCTTTGACAGAATCAACTGAGCGTGACTCAGTTCAGATTGCTGCTCCAACATCAGTTACTATTACTCTTGCTGAGTACGGTAACTCTGTCCTTGTTACACGTGCTTTGGAACTATTCAGCCTTGCTGATGTAGACCCAGCAATTGCTAACATCATTGCTTTCAACCTTGCAGGTTCAATTGATACAGTTGCACAGACTGAACTTCGTGGTGGCACTAACGTCATCTACGGTGGTACACGTACTAACACAGTAACAATTGCTGCTACAGACACAATCACTTCTGCTAACATCCGTAAGGCTGTTGCTAAGTTGCGTTCAGGTCTATCAGTTCCTCGTAAGGGTTCAATGTACTGGTGTGGTATCCACCCAGAAATCTCACACGACCTTCGTGCTGAGACTGGTGCTGGTGGATGGCGTACTCCTCACGAGTACAACTCAAAGGAAGAGATTTGGGCTGGAGAAATTGGTTCGTACGAAGGTGCTTACTTCGTAGAGTCTGCTCGTATGTTCAACGATACTGACGGTGCTTCAAGCGCCAAGGTATACCGCACAATTCTTGCTGGCAAGGAAGCAATGGCTGAAGCCGTTGCTGAAGAGCCACATGTAGTTATCGGTCCAGTTATTGACCAGTTAATGCGTTTCCGCCCAATGGGTTGGTACGGCGTTCTAGGCTTCAAGCGTTACCGCGAAGCAGCCTTGTATCGTATTCTTAACGGTTCATCAGTCGCTTAGTTGATTGACTGAAGGGCAGGGGAAACCCTGCCTTTTGGTAAGTTCATTAAGGAGAACAATGGCAACGTATACACTCGTAACACCAACCTTGGAACAAGGACACATTGGTGGTCACCGTTTGTTCACACACTTTAAGCAACGCACAAAGAGTTACACCATCATACTTAGCAGTGGTGTCTACTCACTTATACAATATCCAACCGAAGATGAGTTAGCAACTTATACTGCTTACTATATGGGTGGATGTCAACACACTGGAATTAGCGATGCTATTAGAATGGCAATGATTGCTGATGGCATTGTAACTTCGGCTAACTTTACAACAGAGTAGGGACAAATGCACCAACATATTAGCAAGGTACTTGAATGGGGATTTAGCAAAGACCATAACTTTGAAGTAGCCCTTTGGGGTTGTGTGTTATGTGATGTAACAACAGACAAGCCATTTGAGTATGAAGAAGTTTCTATTGACCACACTCAGTGTGGACCTGATTGTTTTGGTTGTAAAGCCAAGAACCTACAGTTAAATGCAGGTGATGCTAGAGGCGATGTAATCGCAAGTGGCACCACACAAAAGAAGTGGAACTCTGAACTCGAAGCATATCGTAGTGCTAGAGCACAGGGCATTCAGCCTAACGGTACAAAAAGAAAACAGATAGAAGCAGCACATGATGCATCTGAAAAATTAGGTGTAGCGTATGATGGCGGTACAATGGTACAAGCAAAAAAGATAGACAAACCAACAGCCACAGTAATGCGGGAACTCAAGGAAGCAGGAATACAATAATGGCAACAAAGAATGAAAAATCAGGATACGCAATGTATGAAAAGACTGAAAACGTATTAACAAAGAAAAAAGAATTAAAAAAGCCAGAAGGTAAGAAAGAAAAAGCCAGAGAAACTAAGGCTGGAATGCATATGATGGCTGGCAAGATGATGAAAAACTCTGCTATGAAGAAGTCTGCTCCTAAGAAGATGGGCAAGAAGAAGTAATGGCAAAAACACGCAACTCTGCAGGAGACCACTCAAACATGACATCTGTCTTTAAGCCAGTTGTTAGTTACGCCAAGACTGTTGGCTCAGCATTTGCGGACTTTGGTCGTGCATACAAAGGAGCGGTTGATGCATCTGGAGATATTAAACCAGGAGCAGATGCCCGCGCAGTTGCTGCAAACAAAAAGTACGATGCTGAAAAGGGACAACTTGTGGGAGCAATCCTACAAGGTCGCAAGTATGATAACAAGACTAATAAGCAGATTAAGAAATGAAAAAGCATCCTGGGTTTAAGGCTGTTGCAGCAGGCATTGCTAAAAAGCAAGGCATTTCTAAAGAAGGCGCTTCTGCAATCTTGGCAGCAAGTACTCGCAATGCAAGCAAGACTGCTAAGAAAAAGAATCCAAATCTAAAAAAAGTTAAGTAGTTAAGGTAGGGGACAATGGCTAAACAAAAGAAAGAAACCTTAGCAGTCGCTTGGTGCGACAATGGTATGGTAGATGGCAAGTTTATGGAAGGTGTCGTAGATACCCTTATAAACTCAGGCGTTGAGTTCTGTGGCTCATTAAGAGCCCACGGTAATCAGATAGCAC
>Ga0214921_10002890_pt1 | contig 27115 bp, 24 predicted proteins | sample LL1505_MetaG_FD_177992 | JGI IMG/M metagenome (GOLD analysis project Ga0214921, IMG submission 177992) | Freshwater microbial communities from Lake Lanier, Atlanta, Georgia, United States - LL-1505 | ecosystem: Environmental > Aquatic > Freshwater > Lake | place: USA: Georgia | collected... | reverse complement strand
CTTGGCCTTGCTACTCAACTTTAGGCAAGCGTGAAATTTCTAACGACCAACACTTCTGTTCGCAGTCTGGGTTAGGGTGTGGTGGGTGGGTGACGATTTCTGGTACTCCAGTATGAGGAACCCACCCACCACACCCTCACCCAGCGAGCTCAGCAAAGCAATGCAATGCAAAGAAAGCGAGCCCAACAAAAAAATAGCCCCGCTATTTAGCGAGGCTATTGACTTGGCGGAGAAGGTGGGATTCGAACCCACGGTGATGTTGCCACCACGCCTGATTTCGAGTCAGGTACATTCGACCACTCTGCCACTTCTCCTGGATTCACATTTGCGGCTGGTCACTGCCGCAAATTCTAACAGCGCGCTTAGCGCACAAACTCAAGCACGCAGCTCAGTGATGCCGCCCATGTAAGGACGCAGAACCTCAGGCACCGTGACTGAACCGTCGGCGTTCTGATAATTCTCAAGCACCGCCACCAAAGCACGGCCCACAGCCAAACCAGAACCATTCAAGGTGTGCACCAACTCGTTTTTGCCTTGCGCATTTTTAAAACGCGCTTGCAAACGGCGCGCTTGAAAGGCTTCGCAGTTAGAGCATGAACTGATTTCACGGTAGGTGCCTTGCGCAGGCACCCACACTTCCAAGTCATACGTTTTGGTGGCACCAAAACCCATGTCACCCGAGCACAGCAACATGACACGGTAAGGCAAACCCAGCTTCTGCAAAATGGCTTCAGCGTGGCCTGTCATTTCTTCAAGTGCTTCGTAGCTTTTTTCTGGATGAACAATTTGCACCATCTCTACTTTGTCGAATTGGTGCTGGCGAATGAGGCCGCGGGTGTCACGCCCTGCACTGCCCGCTTCTGAGCGGAAGCAAGGTGTGTGGGCCGTGAGTTTCATGGGCAAAGCGGATTCGGCCAAAATTTCATCGCGCACCACGTTGGTCAAGGTCACTTCGGAGGTGGGAATCAAATAAAGCGCTTGGCTGTCTGCGCCTTCTTCAGACTCTTGTCCGCCTTTTTTGGCGGCAAACAAGTCGCCTTCAAATTTGGGCAACTGGCCCGTGCCGCGCAAAGTGTCTGCATTGACAATGTAGGGCGTGTAGCACTCGGTGTAGCCATGTTGCTGTGTTTGCGTGTCCAACATGAACTGCGCCAGTGCACGGTGCATGCGTGCAATCTGGCCGCGCATGAAGGTGAAACGTGCACCAGACAATTTGATGCCAATGTCAAAGTCGAGGCCGAGTTTTTCGCCAATGTCAACATGGTCGCGCACTTCAAAGTCAAAGGTCTTGGGGCCTTTGCCGTCCACGCTCCACTTGCGCACTTCGACGTTGCCATGCTCATCGGCGCCTACAGGCACGCTTTCGTGGGGTAAGTTGGGCACTGCCAACAGCATGTCTTGCAGTTCAGCTTGCAGGGCTTCTAAGCGCACTGCAGATGCATCGAGTTCGGTTTTGATGCTGGCCACACCGGCCATGACTTGGTCGGTGCTTTCGCCCTTGGCTTTGAGCATGCCAATTTGCTTGGACAAGCTGTTGCGCTGGCTTTGCAGTTCTTCGGTGCGCGTTTGCAAAGTTTTGCGCTCGGTTTCTAAAGCGCGAAACTTTTCAACGTTCAAGAAAGCTTGTGGTTTTTTGCGGGTTTCCAAACGTGCCACAGCAGCGTCTAGGTCTTTTCGGAGCAGGAGAATGTCTAGCATGTTGGTAAAAATGAAACGGCCAAGTAATCAATGGCCATCGTTTAATTTGAGGCCCTTGGGCAAAGGGAATTTGATGGTTTCTGTCACGCCATCCAATTTGCGAATAGATGTGGCACCCAAGGCGCGCAAGCGGTGTATCACATCTTGTACCAAGATTTCGGGGGCTGAAGCACCAGCAGTGAGGCCCACACGATGTTTGCCAATGAACCACTCATTTTGCAATTCTTCAGCGCTGTCAATCATGTAGCTATCGGCGCCCATTCGGCTGCCCAACTCACGCAGACGGTTGCTGTTGGAACTGGTGGGGCTGCCCACCACCACCAACACATCAATTTGCGGCGCCATGAGTTTGACGGCATCTTGTCTGTTTTGAGTGGCGTAGCAAATGTCTTGTTGCTTGGGTTCACGCACTTTGGGAAAGCGCAGCTTCACAGCTTGCAAAATTTCGGCCGCATCGTCCACACTCAAAGTGGTTTGGGTGACCACCGCCAAAAGTTCGGTTTGTTTGGGATGGGCGTTGGCCACATCGTGCACATCTTCCACCAAGTGAATGCCGTCGGGCAATTGGCCCATGGTGCCTTCGACTTCTGGATGGCCTTTGTGCCCAATCATGATGAACTCATAGCCTTCTTTGTGCAGCTTGGCCACTTCCACGTGTACTTTGGAGACCAAGGGACATGTGGCATCAAAAATATTGAAGCCGCGCGCTTCTGCTTCAGCCTGCACGGCCTTGCTCACACCATGCGCGCTGAACACCAAGGTGGCCCCGGGCGGCACATCACTGAGTTCTTCGATAAAGATAGCGCCTTTGGTTTTGAGGTCGTTGACCACGTAGGTGTTGTGCACAATTTCATGGCGCACATAAATAGGCCGACCAAATTTGGCAATGGCTGCTTCCACAATGTCGATAGCTCGGTCGACGCCTGCACAAAAGCCACGAGGTTCAGCCAACAATATTTCTTGTACGCCCATAGTCTCTTTCGTCTTTCTCGTTTGGATTTACAAAATACCAATCACATGCACTTCAAACGTGACAGGATGACCCGCCAAGGGATGGTTGAAGTCGAACAGCACGGCGCCATCTTCGGCTACTTGCACCACAGCGCCTGCATAGGTGCCATGACCGTCGGGTGTGGGAAATTGCACCACATCGCCAGGCACATAATGTTCTTGGGCGGCGCCCAACTGAGCCAACAACTTGCGCGCCACCCACTGTTGCATGTCGGGGTTGCGATCGCCAAACGCCACGCCTGAAGCCAACTCGAAGGTGGTGCGAACACCCTCCTCCAAGCCGATCAAGGCGGCCTCCATGCCTGGCGACAATTCGCCAGAGCCCAGCGACAGCGTGGCGGGCTTGTCTTCAAACGTGTTGATGAGCGTGCCCTGAGGTCCGGCCAAACGGTAATGCAAGGTTAAAAAAGATCCGGCTTGGACTGTGGTCATAAAAAATTTTTGAAAATGAGACTTCAAAGGCTCACGAAACGCAATTCAATGCAGGCCAATGAAAATCCAAACCACCCCATGGGCAGGGGTTTAGGTTCAGACTCCATCAGTCCAATGCGCCATTGTAAAAAGCTTCTAAGGCTTTCGCCTCAAAAAGTCTGAATCTGGGGCATTTATCTGAACAGAATGCCCATGAAGCTCCAAGAATTACCCCCAGACACCCGTCCCCGCGAAAAAATACTCACCCGCGGACCCGGCGCTTTAAGCGATACCGAATTGTTGGCGCTGCTGCTCAGAACGGGGGGAGCGGGCCGAAATGTGCTGCAATTGGCGCAAGACATGCTGCTGGCCAGCGGTGGGCTGGCCAATCTACTGCTCACACCGCCGGCATACCAGCAGTCCATTAAAGGCTTAGGGCCCGCCAAACAATCGGAGCTGATGGCAGTCATGGAGTTGGCCAAGCGGGCCATGGCTCAGCAGCTTTCAAGACGCGAAGTGATGCAGAGCGCTGCCAGTGTTCAGTTTTACTTGCAACTCAATTTGGCACACAAAACCCACGAGGTCTTTGCCATGCTGTTTTTAGACGCTCAGCACAAGCTCTTGTGCATGGAAATTTTGTTTCGGGGCACCTTGAGTCAAACCAGTGTGTACCCGCGAGAGGTGGTGCTGCGGGCTTTGCATCACCACAGCGCTGCGGTGGTGTTGGCGCACAACCATCCCAGTGGCTCGGTGCACCCTAGCCCTGCCGATTTGCACCTGACCCAGAATTTGAAGGCGGCCTTGGCCTTGGTCGATGTCAGGGTGCTAGACCATGTGATCGTTGGGCCGGGGCAGGCTTTTTCAATGGCTGAGCAAGGTGTTTTGTAGCACCAAGTCCCAAACACACACAGCTTGTGGCAACATGCGTGGGTGAAATTTCAATCGCTTCAAGACCTCAAACAAGTTCAAAAGCAAATTGCGGCGGCGCAGGCCCAAGCAGCTGCTGAAGAGGCTGCGCGCGTTGCAGCCCTTCGCAAAGCCGAAGCAGAGAAAAATCTCTTTACGCGCGCTATTGGCAAGGTGGCGCCATTGCCAGCCCACAACAAAGCGCATCTGCCCCACCCACCCCGCCAGCCTGTTGCCACGCAGCGCCAAAAAGACGAAGCCCAAGTCATTCAAGATTCACTGAGCGATGAATTCGATGTGAGCACCTTGCTCGACACCGACGAAGCCCTGAGCTTTCGGCGTCCCAGTGTGGGCCCAGAGGTCACTCGCAAACTGCGAAAAGGCGACTGGGCCATTCAGCGTGAAATTGATTTGCATGGTCTGCGCAGCGATGAAGCGCGCTTGGCCCTCACCACTTTCATTCGCGATGCACACAAGCACGGCATTCGGTGTGTGCGGGTGGTGCATGGCAAAGGCTTGGGTTCACCCGGCAAAACGCCCGTGCTCAAATCCAAAGTACACAGCTGGCTGGTTCAAAAAAATCAGGTAATGGCGTTTGTGCAGGCCAAACCCGCTGAAGGTGGCGCGGGTGCATTGGTGGTGTTGCTCACACCGTCTTGATTTACTCAGACGCCTGACGCAAAGTTTGCGACACAGGCTGCCTCAGCACTTCGGCTAGGCCCCACCAGCCTGCAATCCAAGCCAGCAATGCGCCTGTGAGTGCACCCGCAACGGGTACCCAAAGCGATGCCGTCCATTCAAATTCAAACACAAAGCGGGCCAAGCCCCAGCCCACCAACTCGGCCACCAAGCTGGCCAAGAAACCTGCCATCAAACCAACACCCATCAGCTCGGCTGTTTGCACTTGGCTTAGCAAGCGGCCCGTCGCACCCAAGGCGCGCATGATGGCAAATTCGCGTTTGCGCTCTTCGCGGGTAGAAGTTACTGCCGCTGTGAGCACCAACAAGCCTGCCATGAGCGTGAAGGCAAACAAGAATTCCACTGCGCGAATAACCTGATCTAAAACTTTTTGCACTTGCATCAGGGAGGCCCGCAAGTCCACACTGGTGACGTTGGGGAACTGCTGCAACAAATTGCGCTCAAAGGCTGGCACATCCGGTGTTTTGAAAGCAGCCATGTAGCTCAATGGCACATCGGGCAAATTGTCGACAGGGTAAATCACAAAGAAGTTGGCACGCATAGAGCCCCAATCGACTTTGCGCAAGGAACTAATGCGTCCTTCAGAAATCACACCCCCCACATCAAATCGCAAGCGATCGCCCATGTTCAAGCCCAGGGTTTTGGCAATACCAACTTCAACGCTCACCGCGTCTTTTTCGCCCTCTTGCCATTGCCCCTTCACCACCGCATTGTGCTCAGGCTGGGTGGCACGGGCCGACAAGTTGAATTCGCGGTCGACCAAACGTTTGGCGCGCTCATCGGTGTAATCTTGCGGACTGACTTCACGGCCGTTGACTGCCACTAAGCGGCCTCGAATCATGGGATACCAGTCGTAATCTTTCACCCCCACTTGGCTCAATTTGTCTTGAAACGCTTGCGTTTGATCGGGCTGAACATTGATCACAAATCGATCGGGGGCATTGACTGGCGTGGCCTTGCGCCAACTGCTGATCAAATCGGTTCTGAGCAACACCAACAAGACCAAGGCCAACAAGCCCACCGACAAAGCACTGACCTGCACCACGGCATACACCGGCCGCGCCATGACCTGCCGCGTGGCCAACAGCAGCCAACGCGGCGTAGTGTCGCTGGGTACCCACTTGCGCAGCACCTTCAAAGCCAACCAAGTGGCACCTGCAAACAAGAGAGTGGCCACTGCAAAACCACCCACCGTCATCAAACCCAATTTGACATCGCGGCTGGCCCACATCAAGGCAACCGCAAAGCCCAGCAAACCAGTGAGCAAAACACCCACCGACGCCGCTTGCAAGCCACCCATGTCGCGGCGAATAACGCGCATTGCAGGCACTTTGGCCAGTTGCAAAACGGGCGGTAAACCAAAGGCCAACAACAAAGTGAGGCCCATTCCCATTCCCAACAGGGCAGGTTCGCCAGAGCTCGGCGGCAATTGAACATCGACCAAGCCAGCCAACAACCAAATGAATGCATGGTGAATGCCATATCCCATGATCACGCCCAGCAAACTGGCCAACCAACCTGCTGTGATGAATTCAAAGGCATAGGCCACAGAGAGTGTTTTTTGACTCTGCCCCAGCACTCTCAATAAGGCACAGCCATCGAGGTGTTTGCTGGCAAAGGTTCTGGCTGCCAATGCCACGGCCACAGCGCACAAAAGCGCGGCAAGCAAAGCCACCAAATTCAAAAACTTTTCGGCACGGTCTAAGGTTTGGCGCATTTCAGGGCGACCACTCTCCATCGACTCAACTTGAATACCCCGCACCTCAGGCTTGGCCACTTCATCGCGGGCCCATTTTAAAAACTGTTGCACATTGGCTTGCGATGCTTCGCCCGCCACCGCCATGCGATAAGACAAGCGACTGGCTGGCTGAATCAAGCCCGTAGCCATCACATCAGATTGGTGAATCATGACCCTAGGTGCAAAGTTCATGAAGCCCGCACCGCGGTCTGGTTCTCGGTCAATGAGGGCGGCAATTTGAAAGGACTTGTCGCCTAGCCAGAGCGCATCACCCATTTGTAAATTCAGCACCTCAAGCAACGCAGGATCTACCCAGGCTTGGCCAGGTTGCGGCACTTCGCGGGTGGGCTTGGCGGGATAGCTTTTAGACAAATCTGGCTTGATGGCGTCACTGCCTTGCAGATTCAGCAGGCTCATTTGGCCGCGCAAGGGATACCCTTCGGACACCGCTTTCAAGGCGACCAATTTGGTTTCGCCGCCCTTGGTATCGTCTGCGCGCGCCATGCTGGGAAAACTCAGAGTGGCATTGGTTGTGAGACCCAAGGCTTGGGCCTTTTGCTGGAAGTTGGCGGGGGTGGGTTTGTCGCTCACCACCACGGTATCGCCACCCAAGAGCTGGCGAGCATCACGCCACAAACCGGCTTGCAACCTGTCTGAGAAAAACCCAACCGCCGTGAGTGCAGCCACTGCCAGCACCACTGAAATGATGAGAAGGTTTAATTCGCCCGAGCGAAAATCTCGCCAGAGGTTGCGCCAGCCCAATTGAAATGAGCGTTGCCAAGAATGTTGAGTCAACATTGGCACAGAAGGACTGCTGGGCACTTGCGTCCCTTCAGCTTGCATCTTGGAACACGGGCTTAGCCATCCCTTCAGCCAACTCCGTTTGCCACTTCAATCTTTGGGGTGCGCTGAAACACAAGAAGCGTTTGTTGGTAGCTCGGCCAATGGCGCAAAGCTGAACGCGCTCAGCCACTTCCAAACCCATTTGGGTGATGCCACTGCGCGACACGGCAATGGGAACACCCATTTGCGCCGACTTGATCACCATCTCGCTGGTGAGCCTGCCAGTGGTGTAAAAAACTTTGTCGTGGCCGCACACATCGTTCATGGCCATCCAGCCGGCAATGGTGTCTACCGCATTGTGGCGACCCACATCCTCCACAAACATGAGCATCTCTGCGCCTTTGAACAAAGCGCAGCCGTGCACGGAGCCGGAAGATTTGTAGGTGGTTTCTTGAAGGCGAATGGCGTTGACCAATGCGTACAAAGTGGCTTGTGAGAGGTGTGCATCGGCAGGCAATTGAATGGCATCGATGTCGTTCACCAAATCGCCAAAAACACTGCCTTGACCACACCCCGTGGTCACCACGCGCGCTGCAGTTTTGGGGCCAGCTTGGCTCAGGCCATCGCGTGTTTTAATGGCTGCCACACCTGGTTGGCCCATCTCACCTTCACCCAAGGACCAATCGACAGTGACCGATTCAATTTCGCTCACCGATTGAATCAAGCGTTGGTTCAACAAGAAGCCCAACACCAAGTACTCAGGGCTGGCACCCAAGGTCATGAGGGTGACCAATTCTTTTTTATCCAAGTAAACAGTGAGTGCACGCTCTGCAGGAATGTGCACTTGGGATGTTTCACCAAACTCATTGACCACACTGATTTGACGCGTCAATTCTGCGCGGGCCTGCGTCAGTCTGGGTTTAAGGGAGGTAGCTTGCAACATAGGGCATTCAAAGATTCAGGCCTAGCCTAACGCAAAAAGTCCCACGCTTATGCAGCGAGGGACTTTCAACCTGAAGAATTCAGGGAAAAATCAGGATTTTTTGGCTGGGGCAGCAGCTGAAGCAGGCGCTGGTGCAGGTGCTGCAGGCTTAGCACCTGCCGCTGGCGCTACGGCCACCGCTGCAGGTGCGGCAGGGGCTGCTGCCACAAAGGCACCTGGGTCAACGCATGGGGGCGTTGCCACGGGTGGATTAGTGGGCTTGCCGCTGGCCTTGGCTGTTTTGTAATAGTGAGCCGCCACTTTTTCGCGCGATTTGCACAACTGAAAATCGGCTACTTTGTTGCCGTGGGCTGTTTTGGCTGCAGCTTCTGCCGCCTTGGCTTTGGCTTCGTCGCTCAGGGGTGGCAACTTGGCCATGGCAGAAACGCTGAACAAAGAGGCCAACATCAAAGTGGCCATGCTGATGAATGTTTTTTTCATGGTTTGAATCCTCAAACTTCAAGCAGATGCTGACGTGGAAGCCGGGCCACCATGGGCCACTGCTTCGGGAGATCTTTGGGCAGGAATTTTGCCTGCCTTGATGTCGTTGTACCAAAGTTCATGGTGCTCTTTGGCCCAGGTTTCATCAACGTATCCAGTGCGCATGGCACTGTAAGCGCCTTGCATGCCAATGGTGCCCATGTAAATGTGGCCCAAGAACATGGCCATCATGAGGATCGTGGCCACGCCATGAATCATATTGGCAATTTGCATGGTGCTGCGCTCGTAAATGAGACCAGGAATGAGCTTGTCAAGCACTAGGCCGGAAGCCACCACAATGACGCCCAAGCCCAACACACCCAACCAAAACACCACTTTTTCACCGGCATTGAAGCGGTGTGAAGCGACTTCCTGACCTGAGAACATGCCACCACCCTTTAACAGCCAAGTGATGTCTTCTTTGCTGGGCCAGTTGTCTTTGATGAAAGTGAAAAACACAATGATGAGCGACACCGCAAACAAGGGGCCGGCAAAGTTGTGAACGTTTTTCAGGAAATAGGTGAGCCAACCAAACAAGGCTGAGCCGATGATGGGCAAGATGAAATACTTGCCAAAGGCGATGACCACACCCGACACCGCCAACAAAACAAACGCAATGGCGTTGGTCCAATGGGCTGCGCGCTCGAGCGGCGTGAAGCGTTCAATCTTGCGGCCTGTTTCTGCGCCATGCAACTTCATGGTGCCTTTGCCGTAGTAGAACAACGCAATGGCCAAAACAACGATCAGTAGCAAAGAACCGCCGTAGGGAATGATCCAGTTGTTGCGCACTTGGCGCCATGCCTCACCCGCTGTGGTGAGCTTGGATCCAGGGTACTGCACAAAGGGCTGAATGAGGTTGCCAGCTTCTGGTGCTTCCGATGCAGGCAAGCTGCTGTAGCCATTGACGCCCGCACCCACTTGTCGCCACATGGGCGCGTTGTTGCCAGGTTGAACCTTGCCGCGCTCGCCATTGTTTTGGTCTGCGTATTTGGGATCGGTGTTGGCATCGGGTGCGATGGAGAAGATGTTGGCACTTTGCACGCCCATGGCGCCTGCTTTGGACGCATCAGGCGCAGCTGCTTTGGCCTCAGCCGCTGCTGGCTTTGCAGGTGTTGCAGGGGTTTGGGCCGACACACTCAAGGCCACGCCGAAGATCACAGCGCCCATGACAACATGGGTCTTGATCTGTTTCAGTACCGAAAATCGGTTCATGCTGGCACTCCCACCTTCAGTTGGATCGCGAGTGATCATTTTGCCCATATTGGGCGCGAGTTTTAAGTTGCTGGGCCCAGCTGTTCTTGTCGCCCGCTTTCCAGTCAGACTCCGTGAACACTTTCACGCCGGTGCCTGTATAGGGCGCGGCATCAAACTTGGGCTGGCCGGCCAGTTCTTGCGCTTTGTCGCCGCAGGCAGTAAGACCTGCTGCCAGCAACAACGCGCCGGCAAGACCTGTTAAACGTTGAATGCTGCTCATGATTTGGCGCCTTTCGCATCGGTTTTGCTGCCGTAAGCAGTGCCCCAGCCCCAAACTTCTGCACCTTTGCCGCGTTGCACCACGCGGTTGCGGAAAATATCGGCCACCACGTCGCCATCGCCTGCGAGCAGGGCTTTGGTAGAGCACATTTCGGCGCAAGCAGGCAACTTGCCTTCGGCCAAACGGTTGCGACCATATTTTTCAAACTCGGCTTGGCTGCCATTGGCCTCTGGGCCACCAGCGCAGAAGGTGCACTTGTCCATCTTGCCGCGAACACCAAAGGTGCCAGCGCTTGGGAACTGAGGCGCACCAAAGGGGCAGGCATAAGAGCAGTAGCCACAGCCAATGCACACGTCTTTGTCATGCAACACCACACCTTCTTCGGTGCGATAGAAACAGTTGACGGGGCAAACTGCCATGCAAGGTGCATCGGAGCAGTGCATGCATGCCACAGAGATTGACCTCTCGCCAGGCACACCATCGTTCAATGTGACCACGCGGCGGCGATTGACGCCCCAAGGCACTTCGTGTTCGTTTTTACAAGCCGTGACGCAACCATTGCATTCGATGCAGCGCTCTGCGTCACAGATAAATTTCATTCTTGCCATGTTTTACTCCTGTGTGTGTTGAAGGCCTTAGGCCTTCTCGACATCGCAAACGGTGGTTTTTGATTCTTGCATCATGGTGACGCTGTCGTAACCATACGTGGTGGCCGTGTTGACAGCTTCACCGCGCACGATGGGCGCTGCGCCATTGGGGTAATGCGCCAGCATGTCAGCACCTTGCCAACGTCCTGAGAAGTGGAAAGGCAAGAACACTGTATCGGGGGCTACACGCTCGGTGACCAGCGCTTGCACATTGATACGTGCACCAGTGGGTGATTTGACCCAAGCCCGATCGCCATTGCGAATGCCGCGCTTAGAAGCTGTTTGCGGATTGATTTCGACAAACATTTCTTGCTGCAATTCGGCCAGCCATGGGTTGGAACGGGTTTCTTCGCCGCCACCTTCGTATTCGACCAAACGTCCAGAGGTCATGATGAGAGGGAACTTCTCATGCACCTTGTCGGCAATGTTTTTGTCTTGAATGGTTTTGTACAAAGTGGGCAAACGCCAGAATGCTTTTCTGTCGTCGTGCGTGGGGTACTTGGCCATCATGTCGGGACGGGTGCCGTACAGTGGCTCCCGGTGCTGCGGGATAGGATCGGGGAAGTTCCAAACCACAGCACGGGCTTTGGCATTGCCGAATGGATGGCAACCGTGGTTCTTCATGAACACCCGAATCATGCCGCCAGAAGAGTCGGTCTTCCAATTTTTACCTTCGGCTGCCTTGGCTTCGGCTTCTGTGAGTTCACCCCACCAGCCCAATTTCTTGAGCAACACATGGTCAAGCTCGGGGTAGCCGGTGGTGATGTCGGCACCTTTGGAGTGCGAGCCATCTTCAGCCAACAAAGACTTGCCCTCACGCTCAATGCCAAAGTTGGCGCGGAAGTTACCGCCGCCTTCCATGACGTGCTTGGAGGTGTCGTACAAATTGGGAGAGCCTGGGTGTTTGAGTTCGGGCGTGCCGTAGCAAGGCCATGGCAAACCGAAGTAATCGTCGCCGAAGTCGTAACCTGTTTCTTTGTCTTTGCCGCCCTTGGATTTGAGCGTTTTGACATCGAACACGTGCATGTTGCGCATGTGGGCTTTCAGGCGCTCTGGACTCTGACCAGTGTAGCCAATGGTCCAAACGCTCTTGTTAATTTCACGCAAGATGTCCTCGGGCACGGGTTCGTCCATGCCTTTGACTTTTTGCATTTTGTAGTTCTTGACCAACTCTTTGGCAAAGCCCAATTTCTCAGCCAACTGAAGCATGATCATGTGATCAGAGCGGCTTTCCCATAAAGGCTCAATGACCTTTTCGCGCCATTGAATGGAGCGATTGGAAGCGGTGCATGAACCGCTGGTTTCAAACTGCGTAGCAGCAGGCAACAAGTACACCGCACGGTTGGGGTTCACGTCTTCAGGCTTGCCAGGCATGGCAGCCATGGCTGCTGTAGCAGACGGATAAGGATCAACCACCACCAACAAGTCGAGCTTGTCCATGGCGCGCTTCATTTCTAAACCACGTGTTTGGGAGTTGGGGGCATGACCCCAGAAGAACACACCGCGCAAGTTGCTGTCTTGGTCAATGAGCTCGTTTTTCTCGAGCACACCATCGATCCAACGTGACACGGTGATGCCGTTTTTGCCCATCATGGCAGGCGATGCGTAGCGGCCTTTGATCCACTCAAAATCGACATCCCAGGCCTTGGCAAAGTGCTTCCAAGAGCCTTCTGCCAAACCGTAGTAGCCAGGCAATGAATCGGGGTTAGGGCCTACATCGGTAGCGCCTTGCACGTTGTCGTGGCCGCGGAAAATGTTGGTGCCGCCACCCGTCTTGCCCACGTTGCCCAAGACCAATTGCAAGATGCAAGAGGCGCGAACAATGGCATTGCCAATGGTGTGTTGAGTTTGGCCCATGCACCACACGATGGTGCTGGGGTTGTTCTCGTGCAACATCTTGGCAATTTTGAAAACTTGCGCTTCGTTGACGCCACAAGCTTCTTCCACCTTGTCGGGTGTCCATTTGGACATGACTTCTGCTTTGACAGCGTCCATGCCAAACACTCGGTCGTTGATGTACTTTTTGTCTTCCCATCCGTTTTTGAAGATGTGATAAACAATGCCAAACAAGAATGGAATGTCGGTGCCTGAACGGATGCGAACGTATTCATCGGCTCTTGCGGCTGTGCGGGTGAATCGTGGATCGACCACGATCATCTTGCAGCCGTTTTCTTTGGCATGCAACATGTGCAACATGCTGACGGGGTGCGCCTCTGCAGCGTTAGAGCCAATGTACATAGCGCACTTGCTGTTTTGCATGTCGTTGTACGAATTTGTCATGGCGCCGTAGCCCCATGTATTGGCCACACCAGCCACGGTAGTAGAGTGGCAAATACGCGCTTGGTGGTCGGTGTTGTTGGTACCCCAGAAGCTCACAAACTTGCGCAAGAGATAGGCTTGCTCGTTGTTGTGCTTGGATGAGCCCACATAGTAGATGCTGTCGGGGCCACTGGTTTTGCGCAGCTCAAGCATGCGGTCTGTGATTTCTTTCAAGGCCAGGTCCCAGCTGATGCGCTGGTACTTGCCATTGACCAACTTCATGGGGTAGCGCAGGCGGTATTCGCCGTGGCCGTGCTCGCGCAGAGCTGCACCCTTAGCGCAGTGCGCACCTAAGTTAATAGGGGAATCGAATACGGGCTCTTGGCGAACCCACACGCCGTTTTCAACCACGGCGTCTACCGCGCAACCCACAGAGCAGTGGGTGCAAATGGTGCGCTTGACTTCAACCTTGCCAGCGCCCACCACACTGCCTGAAGTACTGGCAGCTTGGGCTTTTTTCACCAAGCTCAGCTGCGAAGCAGCCAGGCCCACGCCCACACCCAAACCAGAGCGACGCAAAAACGTGCGGCGATCTAGAGTAGGCAGCGCCTGGGTAAGTCCGCGGCGCAAGCTGTGCACGAATGGGGACGACGAAGCACCTGTGGTGCCTGAATTCTTTTTGGTCAACAACATGAAACTCTCCAGAAGAGGTGAGTGTTTGAAAAGGGATTAGACCAAGGTGGTCTTGTAATAACGTTTGACGTGCTCTGAAAGCTCGTAGCCACCGCCCCGTTCGGGCTTGGCTTTTTTAACGACTTGAGGTGCCAATTCTTGCACTTGGGGCAAGAAGCTGGTGACTGCAGCCACTGCACCAACGGTGCCGGCACCTGCAAACAAACTGCGACGAGAAACTTTTGGATTTTGGGAACTCATGGATGCTTCCTCGAATGATGCTTAGGAAATACTTTGCATACCCCTGAATGTTATCAGCTTGAACAAGGGAGACAATGGGAAAACCCTTAGGTCCGTGTCTCTTGCATGAATTCTCTTGCTTGACCTATGTCAGCAAATCGAATCCTTGCGCCTCAATGCCTAAAAATGCCTGCGTGAAATCGGCCAAGCGCGCATAAAACTCTGCCTTCGGGTGTCTTGAAATCACGTCTGCCATGTCTGAGGCCCAAGCTTGAATGTGCTTGGCAAAAAATTCTCTTTGTTGTGTCAAGTTTGCAACACGCACATCATCTCCGGCAATGAGGTAACGCATGACCTCGCAAAGGCAGGCAAAGTGGTCTTCCGTTTCGGACATGCTCTCATCGCGCTGCAAACCCAAGGCATCCAAGTCCTCACGCAATCTGGCAACCGGCTTGTCGTTTAAAAATCCACTGAGGTAGTGTGATGCAAACAAATAGATTTCGGGCTTTCCAACGCCGCCAAACAAACTGTTGAATTCATCGGCAATTTGCAAATCGGAGGACGCTCTTGCGGCCGCCACCACTTGACGCCAAGGTTCCTCTAAAAACCCGCCTTCTTCAGGGGCATCTGTCACAGCCACACGCAATTGCGCCAGCAACTCAGGGGACGGCACTTGATAAAACAATTGCGCCAACAGGCCATAAATTTCTGCGCGGGCCGTTTCTTCGTCTAGCGCGGAGGAAGATTGCAAATTGGAAGTCATGGCGTGTTGATTCAATTAAAAAGTTCAATGCAAGGTCTCAAGCCTTGGGGGGAAGGTTCAAAATTTTGGCTTCTTCGGTGTTGGAGTAGATGTCAATCACGCGGCAGTCGCTGCACATTTTGAGTCGCTCTAAAGCGGCTCCTTGGAACATGCTGTGACCCGCCAATTTGCCGAGCATGGCTTCGATGGCTTTGAGGGTGCCAAACGGTTTGCCACATTTCACACAGCCATAAGGTTGAGATTGGTTCAGGACCTGCGCTTGCTTGCGCTCTGGTGCACGCAAGAAACGCGGCACCAGCTCAATGGCGTCTTCGGGGCAAGTGGTGGCACACAAACCGCACTGCACACAATTTTTTTCAATGAAGCGCAATTGCGGCAATTCAGGATTGTCTTGCAAAGCACTGGCCGGACACGCGCTCACACAACTCAAACACAGAGTGCATTTGTTGGCATCCACCTTCAAGCTGCCCAAGGGCGCAACTTTAGGCAATGCAATGACCTTGTTGCTGTCGTTCAAAGCGGCTGGCGCGTGTTCGCTCAAATGGTCTAAGGCCAGTTCAAGCGTGCCGCGCTTCTCTGGCGCCACGGCGTATTTGGCAAACACTGCGGGAACTTGCAATTTGCTTTGGGAAGGCGATTGCTTCTGAGCTTGCAAACTCGCATCCAAATCCAAGGCACCCTTGGCATGGATGATCTGAAAATGCACCCCCGTGTAGCCCAAGCCTGACAACAAACTTTGGGCTACTTCCATTTGGGCGTTCAAGCCGTCGACGTATTGGGGCGCTTCTTCATGGGTGTTTAACACCAGCACTTGTTTGGCGCCATAAGCGATGGCGGTCAACCACACTTCCAAACCCAAGCTGGCGGTGTGCCACAAAGACATGGGAATGACATTGGCAGGCACACCCTGCGCCAATTTCAGTTGCGCCGATCGACCCAGCGCTTCGATGCAGGCTGCGCCCGCGTCTTGGCTGTGCAGCAAGAGCGTGGCATCTTGCCCACCCGCCGCATGGTAGGTTGACAAAAGCGTTTTGATTTTCAAACCTTGCTCTTGCGCTTTGGGGTAGCCATAGGTCAAGGCGCCAGTGGGGCACACGGTGGTGCAAGCACCGCAGCCAACGCAAAGGTTGGGGTTGACTTTGATTTGCTGTCGCGACTTGTCGCTGGAAATTGCTTCTGCAGAGCAGATGTCGATGCAGGCATTGCAGCCCACCGTTTCGTTGCGGCTGTGTGCGCAAAGCTTTTGTTTGTAGGCAAAGAACTTGGGCTTCTCAAACTCGCCCACCATGTCGCGCAGCTTGATGAGGGTAGAAAGGTCTTGGCCGTCCCACTTGAAATACCCCTGAGGGGGTGCATGCTGAAAAAAGCCAGGGCCTACAGCGCCAGCCACTCTGAGATCCAAAATCAGATCGAATTTTTCTGTCGCTTCAAGGGGCTCGCGATTGAAATCAATGGCTCCCGCTGCTTGGCATACTTTCACGCATGCGCGGCTTGAGTTACAGGCATTCATGTCAATTTGATAGTCCAAGCCAATGGCGTTTTCGGGGCAGGCTTCAACGCAAGCATTGCAACGTGTGCACAGGTCCAAATTGATGGGATTGTTTTCTGTCCAAGACACGTCAAAAGCACCCAGCCAACCCGTGAGCTTTGTCAATTGGCCCGCAATGACAGGGTATTGTCTTGCTTGCGCACCACCGGCATCACCCGCGCCCTGCGCAAAGATAACAACCTGCAAGGCATCCGAAACCAAAGCAGCGGCTTTTTCAGCTTTGTCTAGAGGGCCAATGATCAGCAATCGGCCTTCGCTTTTGAAAGGCACCGCGGGCACTGGGTCTGGTTCTGGCAAGTGCGCGGCTGCCAGCAGTGCTGCCAATTTGGGACTGGCATGTTGCGCATCGCGGCTCCAACCGCCCATTTCCCGAATGTTGACAAACTTGATGGGCGATGTGGCGCCTTCTGTTTGCGTGGCCAGTTCAGTGAAAAGTTTCTTTTCTTGGGTGCAAGCCACAACGACCTCTTGGCCGGACTGAATGGCTTTTTGAAAGGCGCCGGCTTCTCTGCGGCAAAGTGTGCTGTGCAGCGTGAGCGATTCACCCAGCGCCTGACCCAGTTTTTGGGTCTGCAGGGGCATGGTCTGATTGCAATCGCATAGGAGTGTGGTCATGGGGGGCCGGATCGTTTTCTAAATTGACTGTACTTGCAGCAGGTTCTGCAAAGTTTTCTGGTGGTTGTTGGGCTTCTCGGGCTTCTGTGGCTTCTTGATGTTGTACTTCGCTTGGGGCTGACTGTGCCACATCTTCAGGTGCTTTGACCAAGCCCAAAAACTGAGCCCCCACCATTTTGGCCAGCATGCCCTCGGGCATGGGGTCGGGAGTGTTGTAGTCACCAATGTAGATGTCCAAGCCATCCATGATGTTGTAGTGCGGGTCGGCCAAGAGTTTTTTCATGGCAGCGTTGCGCACTTCAGGCGATACACCCTGTGTCATGTAGGCGGTGAAATCAGATTCGGGCGTGAGCTTGGCCACATCTTCCAAGGTCAGGGCTTTGACGGGTTCAGGTGTTTGGGCAGTTTGATCCTTGGCGCCCATCGCCTTGTTGGGTGGTGTTGCCAGCTCATTTGTTTGTTTGCTAATTGGCTCTGGCGTCTTGGGCAAGGGTTCAGCCAAGGGCGCACCCTGCTTCACAGCCTGCTTGCGCTGCGACCAGCGGCTGAAAAATCCACCGGCCTCTTCCAGGTTCTGTTTGCCGCCTTCGCTCATGAGCCCTCCACTTTGCGGCCTGAACGATCGCCGATGGTGACTTTGGCGGGTTGGCCAAATCGGTCCGTGAGCGTTTGGAAGCTCTGAGGACGCTGACGCCGCTTGACCTCGGGGGTGTAATGCTCGTTGGCAAAATCTCGCACCCACTGAACAATGTCTGGCGAAGCGGGCACTTGTTCGATGGTTTCCTGCGCATCCAGCCATCGACCGGCATCGTGATAGCTCAATGACACACGTTCAGGTTTGGCAATGGGCTCTGTGCTCAGGCAGGCTTCTTCTTCCATGCGCCACATCACAAAGAAACACGGATCGGGCGAGGTGACGTTGAGCAGATAGCCTTCAGCGTCGTCTGGGTACAACTCAACTTGAAAATTGGGAAACAGCCAAAGCGCGCCATCATCACCTTCGCGCAGGCACTTGGGACTGTTGCCAAAGCCCTCTTCTTGGGGCGATACGTCGTCTAAAACCCAGCGCCAAGTCTGCCATTTGGCCATATCACCCTGCACACGCTCACGGCGCATGACAACGGCAACATCAATGGAGGGACGAGAATTCATGGGCGCATAGTACCAATGATTCAAAGCCATTGGGGCGCGCCCGCCTATCGGACGAATCGAAGCTCAATAAGTTTCGAGGTGCAAACGGCCTTCTTTTTTGAGCGTGGCGCCCAGTTGGTCCCAATTGAGCCCGGCTTGGATGGCCACGTCGTGCAAGGCCAAAACCACGCCCTCTTCCATGCTTTTTAAACCGCAGACATAGAAGTAGGTGTTGGGATCTTTGAGGAGCGATACCAAATCGGCAGCGCGCTCGCGCATGGCATCTTGCACATAGCGCTTGGGCTGACCTGGTGTGCGCGAGAACGCAAAGTTGATGTCAATGAAGTCTTTGGGCAGCTTTTGCAGCGGGCCAAAGTAAGGCAATTCTTCTTGAGTGCGGGCACCAAAAAACAAGATCAACTTACCGCCCTCAAACTTGCCGGTTTGACGCAAACGACGGCGCCACTCGGTCATGCCGCGCATGGGCGCACTGCCTGTGCCGGTGCAAATCATCACAATGTTGGACTTGGGGTGGTTGGGCATCAAGAAGCTGCTGCCAAATGGGCCAATCACCTGAATGGTGTCACCCACTTTCACATCGCACAAATAGTTGGAGCACACGCCTTTGACCGGCTTGCCATCGTGATCTTCCACCACGCGCTTCACCGTCAAAGACACATTGTTGTAACCGGCGCGCTCACCATTGCGGGGGCTGGCAATGGAGTATTGGCGTGCATGGTGCGGCTTGCCAGAAGCATCGACACCTGGCGGCACGATGGCCACAGACTGGCCTTCTAAAACTGGGAACGGCATGCTGCCGAAATCAATCACGATGTGATGGGTTTCGTTGGCTGTACCCGCCTCGTTCACTTTGAAGTTGCCAACCACTGTGGCTTGCGTGGGCGTTTTGGGGCCATACAAGTTGGTGTACGCATGCGCTGCGGACCAAGGTGGCAAAGTAGAACCGTAAGCAGCCGAGTTGAAAACTGACTCCCCAGAAGCATTGACCGCTTGTGCGGGTGCAGCCTCTACGGCAGGGGTAGAAGCCACAGCTTGACTGTCCACACCCATGGCTTGGAGTTCGGCCTCGCTCAAGGCGGCAGGCAAGTCATCCCACTTCAGTTGCTCTTCGATGGTATAGGCCTTGGCCTTGGGCATGCTGCGCCAGTTGTCAATCGAGCCTGTGGGGCAAGGTGGCACACAGGCCATGCACAAATTGCATTTTTCAGCATCGACCACGTAATTCCGAGAGTCGTGCGTGATGGCACCAACGGGGCAAGTGGCCTCGCAGGTGTTGCAACGAATGCAGATCTCGGGATCAATCAGGTGTTGCTGAATTAAAACGGCTTCTGTGGTCATGGCGTGTGGGTAAGATCTTGTCAGATCTCAGTTGAAACGAACGTAGTCGAAGTCTACAGGCTGACGGTTGATGCCCATGACAGGAGGGGCAATCCAGTTGGCAAACTTGCCTGGCTCTGTGACGCGGCCCATCAGGCTGCCCACATAAGCGCGGTCTTCGTTGGTAGGCAACCACTCGCCCACTTTGGCCATCCACTCTTCGGCTGTCACCACACGGCCATCGGGCGTGATTTTGGAGCCAGACAAAGAACCGATGTTGCGGTGGAAAGCTTTGTGAGGGGCTGTGAGCTTGAAAGGAATGCCCGCCTTTTCAATCACTCGGTTCCAACGCTCAATGCCGCCTTTGGAATCAGTAATGTAGTCGTCACGCAGAACTTCGTTCAAGGCGTTCAACATGGGCACTTCTTTTTCGATCAGCTTGTCATTTTCAACGGCCAAGATTTTGTAGGTGTTGCCCTTCAAGACGTGATCGTCATTGCGCTTGCCTTCTTCGTAACGACCTTTCAGGCCAGAGCTGTAGAAAGTGGCTGCATTAGAAGACTCGTCGGCACCAAACAAATCGATGGTGACAGAGAAGTGGAAATTGATGTAACGCTGGATGGTGGGCAAATCAATCACGCCAGCAGCGCGCAGCTTGGCCACGTCGTCGGTTTTGAGTTGGTTCATCACATCGACTGTGCGCTGGATGGTGCGGCTCACGCCAGACTCACCCACAAACATGTGGTGCGCTTCTTCGGTCAACATGAACTTGGTGGTGCGGGCCAAAGGATCGAATGCAGATTCGGCCAAGGCACACAGTTGGAACTTACCGTCACGGTCGGTGAAGTACGTGAACATGAAGAATGACAACCAGTCAGGCGTCTTCTCGTTGAAGGCTTGCAAAATGCGGGGATTGTCTTCGTTGCCGCTGTTACGTTGCAACAAAGCATCGGCTTCTTCACGGCCGTCTCTGCCAAAGTATTTGTGCAACAAGTACACCATGGCCCACAGGTGACGGCCTTCTTCGACGTTAATTTGAAACAGATTGCGCAGGTCGTACATGCTGGGCGCTGTGAGGCCCAAGTGGCGCTGCTGCTCCACAGATGCTGGCTCGGTGTCGCCTTGTGTCACGATGATGCGGCGCAAGTTGGCGCGGTGTTCGCCGGGCACGTCTTGCCAAACTTTTTCGCCCTTGTGATCGCCAAAATGAATTTGACGCTCTTGATCACCTGGATTCAAAAACACACCCCAACGGTAGTCACGCATTTTGACGTGACCAAATTGTGCCCAACCTTGTGGGTCAACGCTGACAGCGGTACGCAAATAAACGTCCATGTCAGTTGAACCTTCAGGGCCCATGTCGTCCCACCAGTTAATAAAGTTGGGCTGCCATTGTTCCAAGGCGCGTTGCAACGTACGGTCTTCAGACAAGTTGACGTTGTTAGGAATCTTTTCGCTGTAGTTGATACCGGACATGAGAGTCTCCAGAAATTAAAGCAACGGTGGGGTCAAATTTTGGTTGCAGCAAAGACCACCGGGAACCTTGCTGCACAACACTTTCAAAAAACTTTTTGTACGTTGAGGCTTAAACGCGGTTCATGTCGAACTGCACTTTTTCGCCTTTGCCGTAAACCTTCAAGGCACCTTTTTCACCCACCGCATTGGGGCGCTGGAAGATCCAGTTTTGCCATGCGGTTAGGCGGCCAAAAATACGGGTGAGCATGTTCTCTTGGCTGGCAAAACGCAAGTTAGCTTCGAGGCCTGTGAGGGCGTCAGGCGACATGGCCGCGCGCTCTTCCAAGCACATGCGAATTTCGTCATCCCAATCGATGTCGTCGGGAGCAGCTGTCACCAAACCCAAGGCCAAGGCCGCATCAGCGTCCAATGCTTTGCCAATGGCGCCGCGCGCAGCTTCCATGGCAGGCACTTCTTCGTAGAAGCGACGTGCCAAACGGGACTGATCGTTCACCATGGGGTAGAAGCCAAAGTTGAACTCATTCAATTGAATGGTGGGTGCTTTGTCTGCATCATCGGGCAAGGCCAACATGTAAGTGCGGTCGGCACAGAAAGCCAATTCAGCAAAGGTGCCTACGAAGCAAGTGCCTGGTTCAACGAGTGCAAAAATGCTGCGTGAAGAAACGTCCAAGCGTGCCAAGGTGCGGCGCAAGTGACCAATGGTTTCGCGCACGAACCAGTGGTCTTTGTGGGCCAACAAAGTCGCATCGCTGGCCAACACGGCTTTGGCATCGCCTGTGGCTTTGAGCAACCAAGTGCCAATGTCCAGTTCGTTGGTGCGCATGTGCAAAATGGCATCGTCCAATTCGCGCACCATTTGCAAAGGCCACCACTGAGCGCCAGCTGACAAGATACCGGCGATGTCTGTGGGTTGTGCAGATGCTGGTGCTTTCACAGTGAAAGTGGCAAGGCGTTTGGCACGATCAATGTCAACAGTCACATTGTTGTAGCTGATGCGGTCAGCTTCGATGTTGCGCTGAATGGGTGTAAGAGCCACGCCTTTTTCTGAAGCCGGACGGTCACTCTTTGCAGCCAAATTGTCGGCACGCTGGCGCACCACTTGCTGGAATTGGTTGGGCTTGGCAATGGCATCGACCAAGCGCCAGTCAACGGCTTTTTGACCGCGCACACCTTCCACGCTGGTGCAGAAAATATCAGCCAAGTCGTGGCGCACGTGGCGCTTGTCGGTCACGCGAGTGAGGCCACCCGTACCTGGCAACACGCCAAGCAATGGCACTTCAGGCAATGAAACGGAAGATGAGCGGTCATCGACCAACACGATGTCGTCGCAGGCCAAGGCCAATTCATAACCACCGCCAGCGCAGGCACCGTTCAATGCGGCCACAAATTTCAAACCAGAGTATTTGCTGGAGTCTTCAATGCCGTTGCGGGTTTCGTTGGTGAACTTACAGAAGTTGACTTTCCAGCCGTGTGTCGACACGCCCAACATGAAGATGTTGGCGCCGGAACAGAACACACGGTCTTTCAAGCTGGTGACTACCACGCTGCGAACTTCGGGGTGCTCAAAGCGGATGCGCTGCAAGGCATCGTGCAATTCAATGTCCACGCCCAAGTCATAGGAGTTGAGCTTGAGTTTGTAGCCAGGGCGAATACCTGCGTTTTCGTCGATGTTGATCGACAAGGTGGCCACGGCACCGTCAAAGGCCAAGCTGATGTGCTTGTAGTTTTCGGGGGTGGTCTGGTAATTGACGATGGGCGCTGCGGTCATGCGAGTCTCCAAAATGGGTGGCTAAGTCGATGACATGCAGTTTAGTGCATTAAATCTTGATGCTCAGCATGCAATTTAATGCAAATATTAAGTGTTTACCCTATGTTTTGAAAATTTTCTGTCGGATCTATTCAACCCATTGAATCACTTTGCGTACTTCGGTTTTCAAGCGCACAAAACTCTCTTGCGCGTCTTGCGCACTGGTGTCGATGCTGATGTCGGCTTTGGAATAAAACGCAGATCGTCCTTCCAAAATGCGCTTCAAATCTTCCATGGCCTCCGGGCTGGCCGCCATCGGTCGCAAGTCTCCTTGCGCCGCCACCCGTGCCATGTGGTCGTTGGCGCTGGCTTGCAACCACACGGTGGTGCAATGGGTGAGCAACAAATTGAAATTGGCTGATTCCGACACCAAACCGCCCGGTGTGGCAATGACCACCTCGGGATAAATTTGAATGGCCTCTTCGAGAGCGCGGCGCTCATAGCGGCGGTAAGCGTTGGCACCATAAAGATTGTGAATTTCACTGATTTGGCAGCCTGCAAATTTTTCAATTTCACGACTGAGCTCAATGAAGGTGAAACCCAAATCATCTGCCAAACGCTGGCCCAGCGTGGTTTTGCCTGCACCGCGCAAACCAATGAGGGCAATGCGAGTGCGGCGCGCTTTGGCGTCGCCACTCTCGCCAAACATTTCATTCAACTGCACCCGCGCACGTCGCAAGTCAGCCTCTGTTCTTTTGCTGAGCAATTCACGGATCAGCAACCACTCGGGTGAACTGGTGCTGATATCACCCAACAACTCTGCCAAAGAGCATTGCAAAGCATGCGAAACCTGCAACAAGACCAACACAGACACATTGCCTGTGCCGTATTCCAAATTGGCCAAATGCCTTTCCGAAACATCGGCCGCTAAGGCCACTGCTTTTCGCGTCATGCCTTTGCGCGAACGCAAGTTGCGCACACGCTCGCCCAGCGACATGAGAAAGGGGCTGCGCAGGGGCTCTAAAGAGCCGCCCACTTCAACAAATGCGGTCGATGATTCGGTCACCGAAGTCTCCAAAGACATTAGGTTGGAAGGCTTGAACTTCAAAAAAACAAAGGGAAAACCCTGTATTTCAAATGCAGACAAAACATGCACTTTACTGCATACTCGCCAGCAAGCAAGATAGTGCATTTATACCGCGAGTTGCGTGAAAGCCCAAGCGTTTTAGTGCAGACCCCTCAAATTTTTGACCCAGATCACGGAGATCGCCATGGCTCTGCCCTCAGCACCACCCGCGCAATTCAACTTCGCACAGTTTTTGATTGCAGCCAACAACAGTCGCAAAGACAAGACGGCACTCATCGACGATGCAGGTAGCCTGACCTACGGCGAAATGGGCGAACAAATTAGAGCCTGTGCAGCGGGTCTGCGCAAGTTAGGCCTCAAGCGCGAAGAGCGCGTGCTCTTGCTGATGCAAGACAGCACTGATTGGGTGGTGTCATTTTTGGGCGCCCTGTACGCAGGCGTGGTTCCTGTTGCCGTCAACACCCTGTTAACGGCAGACGACTATGCCTTCATGATCAACAACAGCCGCGCACAAGCTGCTTTGGTGTCTTCGGCGCTGCTGGGCACGTTGAATACCGCCATGGCCCAAGGCACCAAGAGCATCAAGCACGTGGTGGTGTCGCGGCACGAGGGCGATTTGCCTGCACCTCAAATGCATTTCACAGATTTGTTGGCTTCTGCTTCAGGTCCTAGTCTGCCCGCCGAAACACATGCCGACGAACCGGCCTTCTGGTTGTTTTCTTCTGGCTCAACGGGCAACCCCAAAGGCACCGTGCACACCCAAGGCAATTTGTATTGGACGGCGCAGTTGTACGGCAAAGGTGTCTTGGCATTGACGTCAAATGACGTGGTGTTTTCTGCCGCCAAATTGTTCTTCGCTTACGGCTTGGGCAACGCCCTCACCTTCCCCTTGAGCGTGGGCGCCAGCGTGGTGTTGATGGCCGAACGCCCCACACCTCAGGCCACTTTCAAACGCTTGATCGAGCACAAGCCCACTGTGTTTTACGGCGCGCCCACGGGTTATGGCGGTATGTTGGCAAGTCCTGACTTACCCACCAAAGACAAAGTGGCCTTGCGCCTTTGTTCATCTGCGGGCGAGGCTTTGCCCGCTGACATTGGCAAACGCTGGACCGCTCGCTTTGGCTGCGAAATCATTGACGGCATTGGCTCCACCGAAATGTTGCACGTGTTCTTGTCCAACACACCGGGCGATGTACGCTACGGCACCACGGGAAAACCTGTGGCCGGCTACGAAGTGCAATTGCGAGGGGAAGAAGGCCAGGTTCTCACTGGCCACGACGAGATTGGCGACCTTTACATCAAGGGCCCCTCAGCCGCCTTGATGTACTGGAACAACCGCGAAAAATCACGCGACACCTTTCAAGGCGAATGGACCCAAAGTGGCGACAAATATTCTCGCGACTCGGACGGCTACTACACCTACGCGGGACGCAACGACGACATGCTCAAAGTGAGTGGCATTTACGTCTCGCCCTTCGAAGTGGAATCGACCTTGGTGCAACACCCCGCCATTTTGGAAGCTGCCGTGATTGGCAAAGTGGATGCTGATGGTTTGACCAAAACCAAAGCCTTCATTGTGCTCAAGGCTGGGCAAAGCTTGACAGAAGAAGACGTCAAGGCATTTGTGAAGGAGCGTTTGGCGCCTTACAAATACCCTCGCTTTGTAGAGTTCATCACCGAGCTTCCCAAAACTGCCACCGGCAAAATTCAACGTTTCCGTTTGCGCGATTTGGAAAACAAAAAGAGCTAAAACGGTTTAGGTGTTTTTAGACACCGTGATGGTGGGGAACTTGGCAGAAAAGTCTTTGGCCTTGGCCGCAATTTTGATGGCCACTTGGCGCGCCACTGATTTGTAAATGCCAGCCACTTCACCATCGGGATCGGCCACCACCGTGGGCTTGCCGTTGTCGGCCTGCAAACGAATTTGAATGTTCAAGGGCAAAGCACCCAAGTAGTCCATCTGGTAGTTTTCGGCCATTTTCTTGCCGCCGTCAGCGCCAAAGATGTGCTCGACATGGCCACAGTTGGTGCACACGTGAACCGCCATGTTTTCCACAATGCCCAAAATAGGTACGCCGACCTTTTCAAACATCTTGATGCCTTTTTTGGCATCTAGCAAAGCGATGTCTTGCGGCGTGGTCACAATCACGGCGCCGGTCATGGGCACGCGTTGGCTGAGGGTGAGTTGAATGTCACCCGTGCCGGGCGGCATGTCGATGATCAGGTAATCCAAATCTTTCCAATTGGTTTGGCGCAGCAGTTGCTCTAGTGCCTGCGTGGCCATGGGGCCGCGCCAAATCATGGCTTCGTCTTGGTTCACCAAGAAACCAATCGACATCACTTGAACGCCATAGTTTTCCATGGGTTCCATGGTTTTGCCGTCTTCGCTTTCAGGGCGGCCTTCAATGCCCATCATCATGGGTTGGCTGGGGCCGTAAATGTCGGCATCGAGCAAGCCCACACTGGCACCTTCGGCGGCCAGCGCCAGCGCCAAATTGACGGCGGTGGTGCTCTTGCCTACGCCACCTTTGCCAGAGGCCACAGCCACGATGTTTTTCACTTGGGGCAACAAGGCCACGCCGCGCTGGGCTGCATGCGCCACAATTTTGGTGGTGACATTGGCCGACACGTTGGTCACGCCAGGGACCTGTTTGGCCGCCGCAATGAGGGCATTGCGCAGTGCAGGAATTTGACTCTTGGCGGGATAGCCCAACTCGACATCAAAGGCCACATTGCCGCCATCCACCACCAGGTTTTTCAGGGCTTTGGTGGAGACGAAATCTTTGCCGGTGTTGGGGTCGATGACGGATTCGAGGGCTTTTTGGAGTTGTTCTGGGGTCGACATGTGAAACTTTCTGCGAATGGCCGGAAGTTTAGCGACATCGGGGGGCCGAAGCCCATAAAATCGAGGATTCCCCTACAAATTGACCCCTCATGTCTGCCTCGACTGTTTCGATCCTCCCTGCTGCCAAGCGACAACTGTTTGTCACGACCGCTTTGCCCTACGCCAATGGCAATTTCCACATCGGTCACATCATGGAGTACATCCAGGCCGATACTTGGGTTCGTGCGCAGCGCATGCAAGGTCATGAGGTGCACTTTGTGTGTGCCGACGACGCGCACGGCGCCCCCATCATGATTGCCGCCGAAAAAGCAGGCATCACCCCTCAGCAGTTTGTGGCCAACATTGCGGCTGGTCGCAAGCCTTACCTCGATGGCTTTCACATTGCCTTCGACAACTGGCACTCCACAGACGGACCAGAGAACCACGAACTGGCCCAACAAATTTACCGCGATCTCAAAGCCGCGGGTCTCATTGCCACCAAAACCATCGAGCAGTTCTTTGACCCCGAAAAGTCAATGTTCTTGCCAGACCGCTTTATCAAAGGCGAATGCCCCAAGTGCGGTA
>Ga0214921_10002888_pt1 | contig 27144 bp, 22 predicted proteins | sample LL1505_MetaG_FD_177992 | JGI IMG/M metagenome (GOLD analysis project Ga0214921, IMG submission 177992) | Freshwater microbial communities from Lake Lanier, Atlanta, Georgia, United States - LL-1505 | ecosystem: Environmental > Aquatic > Freshwater > Lake | place: USA: Georgia | collected... | reverse complement strand
GTGGCAGGAAGGGCATTGGAACGAAATGACCGCAGCAATTCTTCCAGCAGTATGTTCAATCCAGACAAATATTTCACTTTAATCCGGTGGTCCGATGCAATATTTTTTTCTATTTCCAGCTGAAGTGCATCTGTTTGCCGGGTATAAATATCGGTCAGCAAGAGATCCAGGTCCAGGTCCCTGCTGATGACAATCATTTTATCTGGCTTGCCATCCAAGGCACAAATCCTTGATTGCAATCCGTCAATATCCTCATGCAATTTTATTCTCCTGATATCAATAACGGCATTCCTGCTGTCTTGCCCGGCAGCAGAAAAAGCCATAAACGGCAGTAATATCAGTAAAAACAAACGCAAAGAAAACATTGACTGCAAATTTAAGACTTAATTTCCAGCAGTTCCCTTGATGTTGGCTTAACAATTTAATAATCCAGCTTAATTGTGATATGAAAGACCATCCGGTTAACTTTGTCCAAACAACCCATTACCATGGCGCCAGCCGCAAAAAAAATCCTGATTGCAGATGATGAGCCAGATATTCTGGAAATCATCAGCTACAACTTGCAGCTGCATGGATACGATGTGGTTACCGCCAAAGATGGAGACCAAGCGATTCAAAAAGCCCGGGAAACCAATCCAGACCTGATCATCTTAGACATCATGATGCCCAAGAAAAACGGCATCGAGGTATGCAAGATCCTAAGGTCTCAACCAGCATTTGAACATACCCTTATTGTTTTCCTAACTGCATTGAACGACGAACTTTCCCACGTAAAAGGACTCGAATTTGGAGCAGATGACTTTATCAGCAAACCCATCTCTCCTAAAGTAATGGTCTCTAAAGTGAACGCATTCTTCAGAAGGGTAGCCAAACCCGAAGAGTCCAGGGCCGTTGAGGTGGGTGAGCTAAGGATTGAACCTGAGGAATACATGGTTTATTACAAGGGCGAGCCCATCAGCCTTGCCAAAAAAGAGTTCGAATTGCTCAATTATCTGGCTTCAAAGCCCGGAAGGGTATTTTTGCGGAATGAGATCCTGAACCAGATCTGGGGATCTGAGGTGATTGTTGGTGACCGGACAATTGACGTACACATCAGAAAAATAAGGCAAAAATTGGGCGTAGATTGCATTACTACGGTCAAGGGTGTTGGTTATAAATTTGACATCTGATAAACGCCTACATAAGCCTTGAATACTGTAGATTGCAGTATGTTCGACGCGAAGAACTATTCTCCTCAAAAAATTGCATTTTATTCTGCCATTGCGGTTGGCCTCTTGGCATCCCTTATAGTAGGATGGACCTCCAAAAGCCTGGCTTCCGCCCTCATCAACCTATTGATCCTTTTTGGTTTCACTTATTGGTTTGTACATTTTCTGGTTGAAAAATTCCTGCAAAGGCAGATCAAATTGATTTACAAACTCATTTACCAAACCAAGGCCTCCAAAAAAGAGGAATTTTTCCAGAAAAAAGTATTGCCAAAGCAAAGACTGGAAGAGGTGGGGGAAGAGGTAATACAGTGGACTGATCAAAGAAAGGCTGAGATGGAATTGCTTGAAAAAAATGAAGCCTTCAGAAAGGAATTCCTTCAAAACCTGTCCCACGAATTTAAAACTCCTGCATTTGCCATTCAGGGCTATCTGGAAACCCTGCTCGCTGGTGCGATGGACAATCCTGAGGTCAGTCAGAAATTCCTCACCAATGCATACAAGAATACAGAAAGATTGATCAACCTGATCTCCGACCTTGACGAAATCACAAGACTCGAAAGCGGCAAACAAGCGCTGCATTACCAGAATTTTATCATCCAAGACCTGATCAATGACGTCTACGAATCATTGACCATCAAATCGGTGGCCAAGAACATCCACTGCCAGATCAAGAAAGGATGCGAACAACCCATCCGGGTTTATGCAGACAAAGAAAAAATCAGGCAGGTATTGATTAACCTGGTTGACAATGCAATCAAGTACGGCAACCAGGAGGGAAAAGTTGAAGCCAGCATTTACAAGACAGACGACAAAACCATTCTGGTAGAAATAACAGACGATGGGATTGGTATTGCCGAAGAGCATATTCCAAGAATCTTTGAACGGTTTTACAGAACTGACTATGGCAGAAGCAGGAATATCGGAGGGACTGGTCTCGGATTGGCCATTTGCAAGCACATCATTGAAGCCCATGGGCAGTTCATTCAAGCCAGAAGTACACTTGGCATTGGGACTACTTTTGGCTTTACCCTTAAGAAAATAAAAGACCAGGATTAAGCAGATGCTATCAAATCGAATGAAGATTCAACAAGGGTAGACACCTGACCATGAATCACTGACTCAACTATTTTTTCAACCGGAGTTGATAATGAGAATGGCAAAGATTGTCTGTCATCAAAAATCCATTTGCTAAAATACACGGGGAAATAATCATCAATGGCATCCACTACTGGTACATTGAACTCCTTCAAAGCAGCAGCATTGCACATTTGTTCATATTGTCCGTGCATGGGCAGTACCATCAACTGCTTTCCCAAATAAAGCGCTTCAGCAGGAGTCTCAAACCCTGCACCCGTAATTATACCATGAGACCTGATCAGGCTATCATCAAACATGCATTGGCTCAAGGGCAACAATTTTACGTTGTTTTCCTGAATCACATTTTCAACCTGTTTTGAAAACAGGTGAAACTTGAAATTTTTCAATCGCTGCAGTTGCTTGACAACCAATTGATCTGCATAATGCCCGAGATACACTGTTATATGTCCTTCATTCACCGGGGTAGCATTCAATATGGAAGGTTTGATTACAGGCGAAAATATATTGTCATCATATTGCTTAAAATGAAGCCCTACTGATCTTGTTCCATTGGCATAATTAGACAAGATCCATTCGCCCAGTGGATTTTTAACTTTGGGCCGGGGCACTTTTTTACTCACAAAACTTGCCTGATGCCCAAAATGGACAGATGGAATGCCTTTTAATTTGCATGCCAAAGACGTGATGCATTCAAAATCATTGATGACCAGATCATATTTTTCAATGGGAAGAAATCTTGCTTCACTGATTATCTTTCGTACACGTATTCCAACAATTGTCTTCATCACATCAATTCCCCCTGACTGCACATCATACTGCAAACTGATGCCTTTGCTTCTGTATGCGACGGGCAATGAAGTCTTTAACGCACTGTTGTTGCCACTGAGAAAAATATCAACATCACCATATTTTTGCAACAAGGGTAAAATAGTATTTGCCCTGCTGATATGGCCATTCCCTGTTGCCTGAACTGCATAAAATATTTTCATCATCAATCAATGTGTTGCAGTGGCAATTGAAGAAAAGAACAACGCAACTTCATCAGTAAGTACATTGAGCATGGGTATCCGATTGTTGGTACGCATTTGAATTACTTCCGGCACTGCATGCTCTTTTTCATTGAATGCATGTATACTCCAGGCACCTTCGGTATATTCCAGTGTTGTAAGATTTTCAATCCAATCTCCGCTGTTCATGTAATTGACAGAACCCAAACCTGTAGAAATGGTTCTTATCTGCGGTTGATGAATATGACCACAAATCACCGTATCATATCCTTTGGCGATCGCCAGTTCTGCTGCAGTTTGTTCAAAATCACCAATCCAGGCCACTGCCTTTTTTACGCCATTTTTGACCTTCTTGCTAAAACTCATTTTTTCTTTTCCAAAGGTCTTGAGCACCCAATTGATGGCCCTGTTCACCAAAATCAAAAGGTCATATCCATGTCCACCCAATTTAGCAATCATTTTGGCACTCCCTTTTGTGGTTGCATCAAAAACATCCCCATGAAAAATCCAAGTTTTTTTACCGTCAATCTCAATCACCAGCTTGTCCACCATTTGAAAATTCCCCAACTGTAAACCACTGTACCTTCTGAGCGATTCGTCGTGATTACCGGTTATATAAACAACTTGTGTCCCTTTTGCGATCATCCCAAAAATTTCTTTGATGACCTGCATATGGGAAGCAGGAAAGTAATGCTTTTTGAATTGCCAGATATCAATGATATCGCCATTCAATACCAACAGTTTTGGGGAAATGCTTCTAAGATAAGATACCAATTCTGATGCATGGCAACCAAAAGTGCCAAGATGAACATCACTGATTACGGCAACTTCAAGGTTTCTCTTATTCATAAAAAAATAGGTTTTATAAATTTCCAAACCTATCGTTAACCCAATGTTAGCAATGCATAAATAAATCTTGATGTAAACCTGAAGGAATTGTTATGCCTTGGCTTCTGCATAAAGGTGCTGAATGAGTCCATCAGCCAATCCAATTTTGGGAACCAGTATCTCTTCCATGTTGCCCCATTTCATGACTTGTAGGTAAATCATCAATGCAGGAACAATCACATCAGCCCTGTCAGGCCTGAGGTTATAGAGGCGTATCCTGTCTTCTAAAGTGCAGGCTGAAAATTCTTTATAATAATCCCTGAGTATATCAATGTGCAAGGGCTTGCCGTCTTTTTTCTTACTGAGAGAAAACACCTTGTTGATATTGCCGCCGGTTCCTATGGCAATCGTATTTTTTTGACCACGCAAATTTTCCCGAAGCGCGTCTTTCATCTCTTGCCAGTCGGCATCAGTAACCATGTTCTTGAGCAATCGAATGGTCCCGATATTGAAGGAACGTTTGTATACCAAGGTATTGCTGGAAAAAAATGTAATTTCAGTACTTCCACCTCCAACATCTACATACAAATAATTGTTGCTGGCGTTGAGGTTTTCTGCTACGTGTGATTCATAAATCAAGGTTGCCTCAAAGTCTCCTGAAATTACCTTTATGTTGATCCCTGTTTCAAGAAATATTTTTCTAACTACCTCATTCCTGTTTTTGGCATCCCTCATTGCGCTGGTGGCAACGGCAATGGATTTGTCAACCCCATAGGCATTCATAAGGTGTGCATAGGCCTTCATTGTCTGAAGAATCATGTGCTTTTTTTCCTTGGAAATTTCTCCGGTTTCAAATACATCAAAACCTAAACGCAGGGGAACCCTGACCAGATTGAGCTTATTGAAGCTTGGTATTCCATCATCATTCACCGTAACTTCGGAAATAAGAAGCCTGCTAGCGTTAGTTCCAATATCAATTGCTGCCAGTCGCACGATTCTTTGTAGGTTGTTTTTTTACCAGAAAGTTATAAATCTCCTGCTGTGAACGTATTTGTTTTTTTCCTGGTGAAGATACATAGTTGTTGATAAACTCCGGATCCAATATTCTTGCTTTCACGTTATCAGACAGTTGGATTTTCAAAATGTCCAACAATTCATTTTTCAGGTCATTATCGACTATTGGACATGCTGCTTCTACACGATGATCAAGGTTTCTAACCATCCAGTCGGCGCTGGAGATGTAGACCAGAACATTTCCTGCATTGTGAAATACCAAAACCCGGGCATGCTCCAGGTACTCATCAACAATGCTGATGGCATAGGGTGACGTCTGTTTTTTCTTCGTGTGCTTTTTTGCGGAATAGATGCCGCGAATGATCAGGTTGACTTCCACCCCGGCAGCGGCCGCCTGATTGAGCTTTTCAACCAGGGTTACGTCACTGAGTGAATTCAGCTTCAATGTTATAGACGCAGGAAACCCTTTTTTTGCTTCCTTGATTTCCTTGTCAACAAGGTCGGTTATCTTTTTTCGCATACCCACAGGACTAACCAACAGCGTTTTGCACTCCTCCAGCGCACCCGTATGTGAGACTGGATTTTCTAGGTAATAAAATATCCTGTTGATGTCAGCCATGATGGCCCTGTTGGAAGTGAGCAGGCAGTGATCCCCATAAAAATTTGCTGTTTTTTCGTTAAGGTTACCAGTGCTGACAAAGCCATATTGAACAGTCTTGTTTTGCACCCTTTTGTTGATGATACAGACTTTCGCGTGTACTTTCATGTTGGGTATACCCAAAATGACTTTTACACCTTCCTCCTCGAGCACTGTTTTCCATTCAAGGTTGGCTTCCTCATCGAATCTGGCCTTCAGCTCCAACATCACTTCTACTTTTTTACCATTGCGGGCAGCATTGACCAAAGCGTTGATCACTTTGGATTCTGAGGCAAGCCTGTACGCCGTGATCTTGATGGATTTGACATCCGGATCAATGGCAGCTTCTCTCAACAAATCGATGATGGCATTGAAAGAATGGTATGGAAAATGGAGCAACACATCTTTTTTATCAATTACATCTGTTACCCGTATGGCAGAGTTCAGGTCAGGATGAGGAATAGCTGCCATTCTTCTTTTTGTAGCCGGGAACACATCCGGAAAATCCATAAAATGCTTGAAATTGTGAATGCGGCCACCAGGAATGATGCTCGACTTGCTGTTGAGCTTTAGTTTTTTGGTCAGATAGTTGAGTAATCCGCTGTTCATCTCCTTGTCATACACGAAACGAACAGGTTTGCCCTTGCGCCTTTTCTTCAGCCCTTTCTGCATCTTTTCAACCAGTGAGGTACTGATGTCGTTGTCAAGATCCAGCTCTGCATCCTTTGTCACCTTAAAAATATGTGCTTCAAAATGGTCATACCCGAAATAGGAGAATATGTAGGGAAGATTCACCCTGACTATGTCTTCCAGAAGAATGATATGGGTTTCACCCCTTGACGTAGGCAGTTGGACAAAGCGACCAAGTGTTTTGGAAGGAATTTCAATCAGGGCAAATTGCTGTTTGTATGCAGAGTTTTTTTTCTGCATCACCACACCAAGATAAATGCTTTTATCCCTCAAATAAGGTAGTTCAGGCAAACTCTCAATCATGAGGGGGATGATATTTGAACGCACTTCTTTCTCAAAAAAGTCGACCACAAAACGCTTTTGATCCTTTGTGAGTTGCTGATCATTTTTAATGAAAACCTTATACTTTTTCAACTCCCCTTGGATATTTGCCCAGATCCTGTCAAACTCACTTTGTTGCTTCAAAACAATATGCAGCAGGTCAACCAGAATTTCTGAGACAGCATCCTCCATGTGGACATTGAGCTTGGTTTTCGTAGTACGCAATTCTGCCATCCTTTTCAAAGTCGCCACCCGAACCCGAAAAAACTCATCCATGTTGTTTGAAAAAATACCCAGGAAACGGATCCTTTGGCTGATTGGAACATCAGGGTCATTGGCTTCCTGTAAAACCCTTGCATTGAAGCTTAGCCAGCTTATATCTCTTGGCACATGATTGAGGAATGACATATGGATAAAATTTTGAATGAATGTTTTGCTGGTTAATTGCCAAATTAAGTGCTTATTTCAAAAGAATTCAAAGAAGCATGTTAAGGATACGTAACGATTTAGCTTTTCCACATTTTACTGATTAATGTTATCTTATTATTATTTTTTCGTTATCTTACAATTAAGTCAAGATGAGAAATTTAGGCAAAATATTACGTAATATATTAATTTTGAACGTTTTATTCAATATCAATGCCCATGCTGATATTGCCGTAAAGGATTCTCTTTTTGTAAATTTTTTAGGGTATCAGGTGAATGTTGACCATATTTCACCTTTTAAACCATTAAAAGGTGATAAAAATTTACATTATCTGTCATTGGAATATGAAAGCTGGATGCAGATAAATCTCCCACACTCTTTGACCAAACAACTCAGAGAAATAAGAAAAAATAACCACCTCAATGATTGGTTCTACTATCAGTTGATTCGCAAAATCGCTGATGCTATTTTCCCGAAAAAACAAGATATTTTTGGTTACACAATTTGCAAATGGTACTTGCTAAATGAATCTGGATATGATGCTGCGATATTAACTTCTGCAGATAGAATTATGCTTTATATTAGAAGTGATGATGTCGTTTATAACCAACCCACAAGAGAAATCAATGGTTTGCAATATACCAGCCTCAATTACCATGATTATGGATATACTTCAGAAACATGTGTAGAGTATAATGCTATATTACATTCGGATCATAACAATCGCCATGTCTTTTCTTTTAAAATCGATGAACTTCCGCTACTTCCAGAATCCGCTTATGAAACAAAGGAACTTAGATTTACTTATGGTGGAGAAACACAGCATTTAAAGCTTAAGGTGAGCAGTGTACTAAGAGGCCTCTACACCAATTACCCGGTTACAGAATATGCCAATCAATTCAATATACCAATTAGCAAAGAAACGGAAATGTCCCTTATCAATGCTTTAAAATCGAAGATTACACACCTGAATCAAAAACAGGGATTGGAATATTTATTGGATTTTACCAGATACTCATTTGATTTCGAAAAAGATTCTAAATTTTTTGGAAGAGAAAAAAGACTTTCTCCAGAAGAAACTATTTTATATGAAAAAAGTGACTGTGAAGATAGGGCAGCTTTGTTCTTTTATCTGGTAAAAAAAATATACAACCTTCCAATGGTTGTTCTGTCATATCCCAATCATATCAATGTTGGTATTGCAATGGATAATCCCATTGGTAAGGGAGTTGCCTACAATGGAAGAGTTTACACCATTTGTGAACCTACTCCTCAGTCAAATGATTTGAGCATTGGAAAAACATTGGGTAGCATGAAGTCATTGAAATATGAAATTGCATTTGACTATGATCCATTTAAATGATTCATTGAGAGGGATCAAAAAAGAGACCACTTCAAGATTGAAGCGGTCGGAACTACTCTAAGTAAAAAAACCGGGACAATAAATCCCGGTTTTTTTATAGCTATTAATTTTATAAACCCCATTTGGTCCAACCAGCAGTCCAGTCAGTTGAGCCAATTGCACCAACAAAATTCACTTTGTCAAAAAAGATATCAGTCAAAAGAGAAGGTGTGAAATCACCTCCGCTCAACAATGGAGAACCAGTAAGAGGATTCAAATTTGGAAGTGAAACCTTGAAAGGATCAGTCAATTTCAGGGTAGTAACATCAGTAACCTCTGTTGTTTTTGTTGACTTATACTTGTTGCGAATTGTAGTCAAATCATAGGTTGGAAAGTTGGGAATGGTATAAGGAGAAGCAGTAGCTGAATATTTATCTGCTACAGCAAACTTTGCTGAAAAATCATGAATGTAGTTATTATACATTTGACTGCTACCGTTCAAGAAATATGATATTGTTGAATCTTCCTGAACCCTGAAAGCCTCCTTCTGTGCACCGATGACTACTGAATTGGCAAGAATAAACTTTGCACCCCTTCTCCAACGCATACCCCAACCATAATCAGCGGATGTACCTGCAGCATTGTTAGGGCCTACAGCTGTAAAATTAGACATCACAGGGAAGGTGATAGGAGCACGATTTAAAGTGAAACCGTTTCCTGGATTAACATTATCAACCTCAAAATTATTGGAAACATCACCAGTTGTGCCTTTGGGATCGGTGAAAGATGGATCCCTGAAAGAAATAGCATATTGAATCATTCCACGATAACCATCGTCAAAATCAAAATCATCATCTGCAGAATTGTAAACAATGATATGTTTCAAATTTACTGCTCCACCAAAAATTTCTAATCCATCATCATATCCTCTTGAAATTTGAACATAATCAATTATTGTTCCTGATCCAACTCCGTAAAGAGAAAGACCATTCACTTCGTCACCTGGATTGACGGCCTTACCGGCGTATTCGATACGTACATATTTCAAAATTCCGGAATTATCAGCGTCATTATTACCACCAAATGATTGGTATTTTACGTCCAAACCTCCTTCTATAACAGCATGATTACCGTTTACCTTAGCGTTTCCTGCAATGACAAGTCCACCTAAATCACCAGGTACTGGATTGGTTTCTGCAGAAGTGAACACAATTGGCGATGAAACAGTACCTTCTGCAATGAGTTTAGAATTTGGTGTAATAATCAATACACCGGCAGAATCCTTATTTGAAATAATTTTTGTTCCTGGTTCAATGGTAAGAGTAACATTGTTGGCGACGTATACATAACCCCTCAAACGATAAACAAAATCCTTTTTCCACGTTGTGTTGGTGTTAATAATACCTCTTACATCAAATTTTGCACCTGGACCAAAAAATGTGAAATCGGAAGAAGAAGATCCAACACCCGCAGGAGTGGTAACTGAGATTTTACCAGTATTACCACCCGAAGCAATAACTGCCTCAATAGTTGTTGCATCTTTCAAAGTAAATGAAGCAGCGTTAATCCCCCCAAAAGTTACTTTTGTAGCGTTCGTAAAGCCTGAACCAGTGATGGTAATCTTATCGCCTGCAATACCTGATACAGGTGAAAAGGATGTAATAGTGGGAGCTGGTATCACAGGAGGAGGTGCTGGAGTATCAGTCTTCTTACATGAGAGAACAGTCAATAAAAGGATAGTGACTGAGAAAATTTTTAAATTTTTCATTTTGTTGAGTTTATAGATTGAATTTGATTCCAAGATTAAAGCCAGTGCCAAACTTTGCTGAGTTGATAAACTTATCTTTGGCTGGGTCAAAGTAATTATTTTTAGGTGCTGAATCGAACTTATAAAACCACCTGAAAGGTTGTGCAAGTAAATCAACAACTGCAAATTTGATTTCTATTTTACCTTTCATTATTTTCTTGCTTGTTTGCAAATCGATCAAATCTCTGGGCATTTCAAAAATATTGAAAGCTGCACCTTGCACTGCTCTGAATTTCAAACGAGGTCCTACTCTATTGTAAAGCATACTGAATGAAAAATCTTTTTCAGATGCATAACTCAAACTTCCATTTATGATATAGGGCGACTGTCCTTGCAATGGAGTATTGATCTGAGTACCATTGAACGTTACATTACCCAACATATAAGAAAGATTGGTATAGAAGGTTAAATTTTCAAAAAACTTAGACCCAATAAATCCCAATTTCTTTCTCAATTCAATCTCTGCACCATATGTACTCGCCTTGTCAGCGTTTTTATATGACAATACATCGTTTCCGGAATTGATTTGTTCAATTGGATTTTCAAAATTTTTCAAGAAAAAACTGAAAGAAACGATTTCACCAGCTGTTGGAAATGACTCAAACCTGACATCATAGTTCTTGACAAGTGAGCGCTTAAGATTGGGATTGCCTCGTAAAACAACAAAGTTGTCATAATCAAAAACACTATAACTTGCCAATTCTCTGAACTCTGGCCTGTTCACTGATTGTGAATAAGCAAAGCGTAAATTGGTTTTCTTACCTGCAGAATATGTAAACAATGCAGATGGAAGTATGTCTAAATTATTGAGCTCAACAACAGCCTGATTTTTTGCCAGTAATTGTTGATCATAATTTTCAGCCCTTGCACCTGCCGATAATTTCAATTTTTCAGAAAACTTTCCATCATACATAATGTATCCTGCATTTGAAAGAGCGTTAGCAGTATATGAAGTTGAATTGTTTCCAATGGTCGCAAGTGTTAACTTAAACAAGTCCACATTGTTGGAAGAAAAGATACTATTGTAATCAGTTGCCTTTGTTTCATAAATCACAACTCCTCTGTAATCAAGTGATGCATAGCCAAGCGCATCCACTACTGCATTTCTATCACGATAGAAGTTCATTGAGCCAAACTTCAATTTCTGCTGCAGACCATTCACATCAAAATTGTAATTGAAGTTGAAAGAGAAGTTATATATTTTCTCATCCAGGTTTGAGAATATTCTACCTGCATTTCGGATCTCAGGAGAATTTTCATTTCCTATTTTGAGGTAATAATTAGAGTTGGTATTGAAAGCCGTTCTGTAAGAAATAATTTTTTGATCAGGCTGATTTTTGTAGGCATCAGAAACTGAAGCAGACCAATCAGCTTGTAATTTCTTCCCTATAGAATGATTTCCATCTATGACAGCACTGAACAATCCATTTGCGGAAAGCTCGTTATTATAGCTCTTGGTATAGAAATAATCTGGACGATTCACTTCATCATAACCAGTCCTCAAACCTAAACTATTGGTAAAATCATTGTTAAACAATCCTTTAATTGTATACTTGCTTTTACCTTTTGAGTAGGCAACATTAACCATACCCTGCAAATTATTTTTCAAATCATAAACAGATGTATTGTTTTCAAAAAGCCTGTCGCCATTGATAAGGAAATCAGTACGGAACTTGTCAGACACTTTTCGTCCAGTTCCATATCCCAATTGATAAAGTACACCCAATTTTGCATTATTCTTGAAAACATATGAATTTCCACCGCTAATGCTGGCACTAATATTGGGAGCGGATTGGGTCAAACCTTCAAAACCAAAGCTATTCGGAAATTGTTTAGTTATTGCTTGTTTGCTTGAAGAAGGTAAATTAATAAAAGAGGAACCGCGGTTGTCAATGTATCCTTGGGGAACTGACCTAGTGTTATCAAAAAAGCCTAATCCCTCATATTTACCAGCAAATGTAGTTCCATAAAAATCCTGTCCTGTAGTGAGCGTGTTGCCAGAAGTTGAAATTGAAACTTCTGTAAATGCTTTAGTAGGGTAATCCTTGGTAACTACCTTTACCAACCCACCTGAAAAATCTCCAGGTAAATCAGCTGTTGCTGTTTTGTAAATGATAAGATTATCTATTGCAGATGCTGGAATAATGTCGAAGGAGAAAGCTTTCTTATCTGGTTCAGTACTCGGCAATATATTGTTATTCAACATTGCAACATTATAACGCTCGTTCAAACCCCTGATGATAACAAATTTATTATCTTGAATGGAAGCACCAGAAACCCTTCTGATAACTTCACCAGTATTTTTATCAGGTGACTTTCTGATTGCTTCTGCAGATATACCATCTTGTATGCTGGAACTGTTTCTTTGTACCAAATAAAGTGATGCGACGGTCTCTTTTCGTCCGGAGGCCTTTACAACGACTTCCTGCATATTTTTAGCAGCTGGTGTCAAGGATACAGTCAAACCATCTGCATTATTTAAATCTATATCGTTGATAATCTTTTTATCATACCCTGAATAACTTACCTCAAGTTCAGGTTTAGATCCTTCCTTTACTGCAAGCATGAATCTTCCCTCAAAATCTGTGACAACAAATGAAGTTCCATTAGAAATTTTAACAGTTGCTCCTGCAAGGGCAGATCTAGTTTTACTATCAATTACTGTACCTGAAAGTCTAATGGTTTTTTGAGCCAACACCAATCCAGACATCAAAATGAAAGAAATAAACAGTAGAGTAGTTTTAGACCTGCCATGGATCATGCGTAAAACAGAATTCGAATAGATCAAATTCGATTTAATAAATGATGAATACATGGCATTTAATTTTGTGCAAATGTATTCTAGTCATATTACCAGAAAGTTAAATCCTTAAAATATTGGGTGGAGTGAGGATTGTGTTGATAATTATACTAGTTGTTAACATAAAATTAATTTTGGGGACACTTTTTTATAATAAACGTCATAAATATTTTTGAATTAAAAAAAATATGACTTGTGGCGGATATCTTAGATTTGAAATTATGCTTGTGAATATGTCTTATTTTTGTTGAAAATAGAAAACATGAAAGGTATCATACTGGCCGGTGGCTCCGGCACCCGTCTCTATCCCATCACCTATGCCATCAGCAAGCAGATCATGCCGGTATATGACAAACCCATGATTTATTATCCGTTGTCTACCCTCATGCTTTCCGGCATAAAGGACATTCTGATCATTTCCACCCCACAGGATCTCCCCCAATTCAGAAAACTGTTCGGAGATGGCAGCCATATTGGGCTGAACATGAGCTATGCAGAACAACCTCTTCCCAATGGACTGGCCCAGGCATTTGTCATTGGCGAGGAATTCATTGGCAATGACCCTTGTGCACTGGTCCTGGGAGACAATATTTTCTATGGCACCGGACTGGGGAAAACCCTTGAAAAAAATGCCCACCCAGATGGGGGAATTGTATATGCCTACCAAGTCAGCGATCCAGAACGCTATGGGGTGGTTGAGTTTGACAAGAACATGAAGGCCATATCTATTGAAGAAAAACCAGAAAACCCCAGGAGCAGGTTTGCCGTACCCGGACTTTATTTCTATGATAATGAGGTGGTAGAGATTGCCAAAAACATCAAACCCTCACCCAGGGGTGAATACGAAATCACAGACATCAATCTTGAGTACCTCAACAGGGGAAAACTCAGTGTTTCAGTATTGGACAGGGGAACTGCATGGCTGGATACAGGAACCTTTGATTCACTGATGCAGGCTTCCCAATTTATTCAGGTAATCGAGCAAAGACAAGGCATCAAAGTGGCCTGTATAGAGGAAATAGCCTGGAGAAAAGGCTTCATCTCTACCGACCAGCTGGTAGCGCTTGCCAATCCCCTGCTCAAAAGTGGTTATGGAAAATACCTCATGGACCTGCTCAATTAACCTGCAATGAAAAAAATTCTTGTTACCGGCGGATCTGGTTATATAGGATCACATACCCTGGTTGACCTCATTGAGAACGGATTTGAAGTCATCTCTGCTGACAACAATTCCAGGTCTACTATTGGAATGTTGGAGGGGGTTGAAAAAATAACAGGAACCAAGGTCAAAAACTACAAGGTTGACCTTTGCAATTTTGATGAAACCCGTGCCATATTTGAAGAAAATGATACCATTGCAGGAGTCATTCATTTTGCCGCCTACAAGGCCGTTGGAGAATCAGTAGAAAAACCACTCTTGTATTTTCACAACAACATGGGATCACTGATCAATATATTGCGTTGCATTGAGGAGTTCAGTATTCCCAATTTTGTGTTTTCCTCCTCCTGTACAGTTTATGGAAATCCGGATGTGATTCCTGTTACTGAGCAAACACCCAGAAAAAATGCAGAATCTCCCTATGGGCTAACCAAGCAGATGGGAGAACAAATGATTGAAGCATTTGCCGCATCCAATAAAACAACGAACTCAGTATTGCTGCGGTATTTCAATCCTGCGGGGGCTCATCCCTCCACGTTGATTGGTGAGTTACCCATCGACCGTCCACAAAACCTCACCCCCGTCATCACACAAACTGCCATCGGAAAAATACCGGCATTGACAGTATTTGGAAATGATTACCCGACCAGAGACGGATCCTGCGTTCGCGACTTCATCCATGTTTGTGACCTGGCCCATGCCCATACCCTGGCTGTTGACTTTCTGCTTAAAAAGAAAAATACAAACAATTGTGAGGTATTTAACCTGGGCTCCGGAGATGGAATTACCGTCCTTGAATCCATCAAGGCATTTGAGGAAAGCACGGGTATAAAGTTGAATTATGCCATCGGCAAAAGAAGACCAGGTGATGTTATCGCCATCTACGCCAACAACGATAAGGCTAAAAATGAACTTGGATGGACTCCCAAGTATACTGTAAATGACATTATGACCAGTGCATGGAAATGGGAGCAATACATCCAAAATCAACCCACCCATCTTGATTTAAGGGCATACCGCCTGAACTAGCACCAAAAAATTAACCTTTTGCATCCCAAATAACGCCCGATTTAATGTTATTTTGCAGCAAAGTTTGATTATCATGTTGGATGCCATTCAAGTAACAGGACAGAAGGACACGAGAAGCGGTTTTGGAGATGGAATATTCGAATTGGGAAAAACAAATCCCAATGTGGTTGCCCTTACTGCTGACCTGGCAGGCTCAATGAAGCTCAATGCTTTTATCAAATCCTTTCCGGAACGTTTCATCCAGTGCGGGATTGCTGAAGCCAACATGATTGGTATTGCCGCAGGATTGACCATCGGAGGAAAAATACCTTTTACAACAACTTTCGCCAACTTTTCTACCGGCAGGGTTTATGACCAAATCAGGCAATCTGTTGCCTACTCTGGAAAGAACGTCAAAATTTGTGCATCACATGCAGGCTTGACCCTGGGAGAAGATGGTGCAACCCACCAGATTCTTGAAGACATCGGTCTGATGAAAATGTTGCCAGGCATGACCGTTATTGTACCCTGCGACTACAACCAGACCAAGGCGGCCACTATCGCTATTGCCAGTCACGAAGGGCCTGTCTATCTCCGGTTTGGAAGGCCTGTCTGGCCCATCTTTACCAATCCGGACGAACCGTTTGTTGTGGGCAAGGCCCAGCAATTTTCTGAGGGCAGTGACGTGAGCATTTTTGCCTGCGGTCACCTGGTCTGGAAGGCCATTGAAGCGGGAAGGATTCTCAAGGAAAAAGGAATAGATGCTGAAATCATCAATATTCATACCATCAAGCCACTGGATACTGAAGCCGTTATCGCCTCCATCAAGAAAACGGGATGTGCCGTCACTGCAGAGGAACACAATGTACTGGGCGGTTTGGGCGACAGCATAGCCCAAACGGCTGCAAAATCATTCCCGATTCCTATTGAAATGATCGGCACCCAGGATACTTTCGGAGAAAGTGGAAAGCCCACTGAATTGCTCAAAAAGTATGGCCTGGATACTGAATTCATTGTTGCTGCAGCTGAAAAAGCAATGGCAAGAAAAAAAGCTTAAACATCAATGCTAGCCGAGCTGGACGATAATGAATTGGTCAGGTTGTTCAAGGACGACCAGCAGCGGGAAAAGGCTTTCACCTCTATCGTAAAAAAATACCAGGAAAAAATATACTGGCAGGTCAGGAGAATGGTCATCACACACCAGGATGCGGATGACGTGATGCAAAATATTTTCATCAAGGCCTGGAATGGTTTGAGCAATTTCAGGGAGGATGCCAAATTGTATACCTGGATCTACCGAATTGCCGTCAATGAATCCCTTACCTATCTTGAACAGCAAAAAAGAAGGAGTTCCGTGTCTTTTGATGATGTTAGCGAGAGCCTTGAGAACAAAATGCAGACTGAAAAAGACTTTGATGAAAACAAAGCCATCTGGAAATTACAGCTGGCAGTTCAACAACTACCTGAAAAACAACGAATTGTATTCAATTTGCGCTATTTTGATGAGATGCCTTATGAAGAAATGGGGCAGGTGCTGGATACCTCTGTTGGTGCCCTCAAAGCGAGCTACCACCATGCCGTTAAAAAAATTGAAGAATATATCCTCAACCATTAAACCCTCAGGTTGCACATTTGTCTAACTATCGCATGCACAGCATTGACAACATATCAGAAGAATTAACCTCCCTAAGCCAGCACGTTGCCCAACTGCCGAAAAACACCCCTTTTACGGTACCCATAGGTTATTTTGACAATTTCCCTGTCCGGTTGATGGACGCCATCCAAAATGAAGCATCCGAGCGGGAATTATTTGAACTCTCACCTTTGCTTAAGGAGTTGAGGCACGAAAATCCATATACCCTTCCAGATGGCTATTTCAACCACTTAACGGTCGAAATACCAAAGCATCAGGCCCCTGTTGTTGGGATGTACACCATCAGATCATGGGCAAAATATGCTGCGGCAGCCTGCTTGCTGGGAATCATTGCCACAGTATTTTTTGTTTCCAAAACAGAAAACGAGACTTCTCTGGCCCTCCAGTCCAAAGAAACCGAATCACTTCAAAACAAGGTTTCTCCTGATGCCATTGCGATGTACCTAGAGGAGATGGACAACCTATCTGTAGTAGAAACAACTGAAAATGAACAAGTTGAAACAGGATCCAACCTTTTGGTTGACATGAGCAGTGAAACAATTGAAGAAATTTTGCAAGAAATCCCCGATAAAGACATCTCATTGTACATGGACCAAGATGGTTTGGGAGATGTACACTCACTCAACTAGAAGAAAAGCCATTAAAGTCATGAAAACATCATTTTCCCTAATCCTCATGCTCATCCTAGGTCTTGCTTCACAGGCACAATCCATTAAGTCAGATCGTGATGGAAGGGCTGCTGAAATCAAAAAAATCCAGGCCATGGAAATGGCTTTCATCACGAAGGAATTGAATCTTTCTCCTGATGAGGCACAGAAATTCTGGCCTGTTTTCAATCAGTACAGGAATGAATTGAAAGGTATGGCAGCGGAGCGAAAAGTTGGCGATCATCTGGAAAAACAACAAAAAATGCTGGACATCAGAAAGAAATACAGGGAAGATTTTACCAAAGTGATGAGCCATGAAAGAGCAAACAAGGTGTTTGGGGCAGAAGAAGAGTTCAAATCACTTGTCAGAAGAGAGTTTCAGAAGCGGCAGGCAGAAAAAAATCAACTTGAGCCCCGAAAAAAAGGGTTTTGATACTAATTTTTAAAATTGTAACTTTAACTCGGTGTTTTTCATAGGTTAGCAACGGCTGGCTCTTTTTAGAGCTGGCCTCTTTTTTTTAGGCCCTGCCATTTTTATACCTATAAATACTGAATACCATTAAGTATTATTACTGATTTTTATTCACAATCCATCGTAAATGGGCGTTTTGATATCATGGTAAAAAAGAAATTTCCAGTGCTCTTCTACAGAAATTTCCCACCATTTTTGCCTAAGTTCCATGGCCTTTTTGCCATCATGATCATACTTGGCCACGAACCTGGTTCTCATTTGTTGCAGTTGGGGCGCTTCATCTCCACCAAAAAAAACAATATTATTGTCTTCTCGGATCCAAAAAACCTGGTGAAAAGGAGAATGGCCAGCTGACAGTTCATGTTGGATATATCCGCTGATCATGCCATGGTCTCCAATCAGGTGAACCTTCTCATTTCCCACCAATGAGGATAACCTTTCTACATCATAAGATTCATTTTCTGAGTGCAGGGCAAAGTCTAGCTCTTTTTGGTTGATGTAATAGTTGGCATGGGGGAAACTCAAATGGGAGAACCCGGTATACTGATTTACAACTGCAATTCCTCCTGCATGGTCGCGGTGCAAATGGCTCATCAATACCCTGGTTATGTCTTCAGGAGAATACCCATGAAGGGCAAGATTTCTGTACAACTGAAGTACTCCATTTTCAGAAAATCCCAGCCCGGTATCCAGGAGAATCAAATCCTTCTGTGTTTCTACCAAAAAAGGCTGTATTTCAACCAGCAAACTTCCTCGCGACCGTTGTTGAAGGTCGTCAATGTCCGTATCAAAGGGAATAAATTTTTTTGTGCTGTCGATAGTAAACGAGCCTTCAGAAAGAGGGAAAATTTTCATACGCAATTTTAACGGATTACCATCTGACGGTCAGCATCAAGTCGTATCAGGATGAAAAGAAGCACTGAAAAAGTAATCAGCGAGGTTCCTCCATAACTCATGAAGGGAAGGGTTATTCCTATCACAGGAATAATTCCAATGGTCATACCAATGTTGATAAAGACATGAAAAAAGAATAAAGAAGCAACACCATAGGCATATGCCCGGCTGAATGTACTTCTTTGTCTTTCTGCCATGCTGATGATCCTAAAAAGCATGAATAGATATAAGCCGAGCAGTACAATACTTCCTGCAAATCCGAATCCTTCACCGATAGTACAGAAAATAAAGTCAGTCCTTTGCTCAGGTACAAAATCATACCGTGTTTGGGTACCTTTCATCAATCCCTTGCCCCAAAAGCCTCCAGAGCCAATTGCAATTTTGCTCTGCTTTACATTGTAATTTCCAGCTATTTTCTTGTCTTTCATTTTTTTGATGTCCTCTTCAGTCATCGTTGCCGTATCTACCTGAAAATCTTTTCCTACTGTAGCATAAATGCGTTGGACCTGATAAGGCTTCAATACATTGCTGAAAAAATAAGGCACAGCAAACCGCTGGATACCAACTGCAACAATCCAAATGGTGATAACCAGCACCAACAAAGAACGATCCCTTTTGATTTGCCTTTTCACTGCATAGATAAACCCAATGGCAAAAATTGAAAGAATTATGGCCAGGACATTCTGGTCGATCAAAAGCGTCATGATGACGAGCACTGCCAGAGAAAAACCAATGATGAGTATTGCTGAAGGAAGCCCCTCCCTGTACATGACCAGGAAAAAAGAAAAATAAACCAATGCCAATCCGGTTTCACTTTGAAGAATGGTCAAAATTGCCGGGACCAATACCAACGAAACTGCAATCAATTGAGAGCGCAACTTCTTTAAATTAAGGTCCAGGGATGACAAATATTTTGCTAAAGATAGATTCACAAATATTTTACACAGTTCCGCAGGTTGGAGCTGAAAACCTGAAAAACGGATGATCGATTTTGTCCCCTTTACATCCGTGTGAAAAGGGAAAACCAGGATCAGTAAGATCAAACCAAATGCATAAAAAATATTGGAGGTAGCAGTGAAAAACTTACTGTCAGTCAGCAAAATAAAAACTGCCAAAGCACTTGAAAATAAAAAATAAAGCATTTGCCGGCTGTAGTCTGTCTTAAACGACAAAAAACCAGCAATGATGTTTTCATCACGGTAAGTAGTGGCAAATATGCTGGCTATACCGGTAAGAACAAGTATCAGATAGATTCCCACAAGAACCCAATCTACACCTCTTGATATCTCAAATGAATTGTGCCTCATTGTCTGGTTTAATGGCTGAAAGATGAAATTGAACAGCAGCAGTTTTTTTGCGAGGGTTGTCCTGTTTAGAATTCTTTTCGCTGGCATCAGCCTTCAATTGTAACCTGCGGATTTTTTCTTTGCGAAGTGAATCCATCAGATTGCGGTTTGTCTTTACAATGGGAAGAATGATTTCAGTGTTTTCGATTCTTTCTACCTCTTTCCACCTCGCAGCAGAAAGGGTATCCCGCAGGTACTTTTCCATGACCAGTGCGGCCATCGGGCCAGCCCACGTTGCACCAAATCCAGCATTTTCAACAATCACTGCAACTGCAATAGTAGGATTTTCCCGAGGGGCAAAACATACGAACCAGGAATGATCTTTCAGTTGTACACGCTTTCCATGAATCATTCCATAGTTTTCTGCCGTACCCGTTTTTGCTGCAACAGCAATACCTGGAATTCTCGCAACAGCTCCAGTGCCTTGCTGAACAACATCCTGCATCCCCAGTTGTACAATTTCATAGGTTTCATTGGAAATATTTGTTACCTGATGCTTTTTCTTGAACCTGTTCAATATTGTGTCAGTTTCCAATTGTCCATCAATGGATTGCACAAAATGAGGCGTGTAATAATACCCTTTGTTGGCAATAATGCACATGATGTTGGCCATTTGCAATGGTGTGGCCTGCATCTCCCCCTGTCCTATACCCAGAAATACGTTTGTACATGAATTCCAGGACCTTTTGTACAACCTGTTGTAAAAACTGGTATCCGCAATCAGGCCCTTGTCTTCACTGGGCAAGTCTACACCAAGCCTTACACCCAAGCCAAATGAATTCATGTATTGCTTCCATTTCAGGTATCCATTCACGGTTCCGCCCAAACGGGGGTTATCCACAGCCAATCTGTACAGGTGGGAAAAATAACTGTTGCATGAATTGGCCAACGCAGTCCTTAAATTTCCTGCATGCCCTGGTGTCTCGTGGGTACACTTGATGGGCCTCCTGCAGGCAAAATATGCACCACTGCAGGCAAGACCAAAATCCGGTGTAATAACTCCTTCATCCAATGCAATCAAGGCTCCAGTCGGCTTGACAGTTGATCCTGGAGGATACTGTCCTTTTATGGCCCTGTTGAAAAGGGGCCTTGCAGTATCCCTTAACATCCAGGAGAAATTATTCCTGCGTTGGTTTCCAGTCAAAAGATTCGGATCATACGTAGGACCACTTGCCATGGCAATGATTCCTCCTGATCGGGGATCAATGGCAACGATTGCACCCAATTTGTTTCTCAACATGCGCTCAGCCAGCACCTGGACATCAATATCAATGGAAGTCCTCAAATTTCTGCCTGCAATGGCAACTGAATCAAATAATCCATTTTCATAGGACCCCACTAATCTGTTCTTGTTGTCTTTTATCTGGTACCTTACCCCCCTTTTCCCCATCAAAATGGGTTCATAAACCCTTTCCAACCCACTCAGGCCCATATAGTCACCCATCTGGTAATAGTAATTTGTCTTTTTTAGGATAGTCGAATCTACCTCACCCACGTATCCAAGAATATGTGCAGCGGCTTTAAATGGATAGGATCTGATAGGACGTTCCTGAAGAAAGAAACCGGGCTCAAACCGAAAGATATTTTCCTGGAGCTGAACAAAGGATTCAACAGAGAGGGATGGCTCAAAAATGGATGGCCGGTAACGTCCGTTTTTGATAATGGCACCAATAATACGTTTACGAAACTCTTTCAGATCAATGTTGAGGATGTTGCAGATTCCCAATGTATCCAATCCCTTCAATTGGGTTGGCATCACCATCAGGTCATAATTCTGTGTATTTTCAAGAATAGATCTCCCTTTTCTATCAAAAATAATTCCACGATCAGGATAAACTATTTTTTTGTTTACTGCATTGTCAAGTGCAAGCAAATCATATTTGCTTGAAGACAGTTGCAGAAAAAGCAAACGGATCGCAAGAATGAAGAAAGCAACCATGAACAATACCTTGATAACATTTTGTCTTGATTGGTTGAATGCTGGCATGATTTAGATGGAATTGACAGTAAAATTACAGCTTTCCAAGGTTAGCGGAGTTTTGATTTTCTTTCTAGAAAAAGATCTGTGATTGAGATGAGCAGCAGGCTTACCAGAGTGGTCGCCAGCAGTTTTCCAATAAAATACAGGAAACTGCCAAACTGCATCCATTCAAGGAGGATAAGATAGAAATGATGAAGTAAGGTTAGCATGATAAGATAAGTCGTATAAGGCGCCAATCCCATGGTTTTTTTTGATGGCTCCTCATTGCCCCAATCAGTAGCCTCTTTAGGCAACAAAAGATTGATGAGAAAAGGCCTGACATAAGCCATCAATAAACAAGCGGCTGTATGCAATCCTGGGGTCTTGAAAAACATATCTGTCAACATCCCCACGGAAAAACCAACGAAAAGCAAAGCTGTCCGTCCGATTTTGAATGGCAACCAGAGAATGAAGACAAAATAAAAATAGGGCACCACAAATTGGTGCAATGGGGGTATCTTGTTCAGCATAAAAATCTGGACAAACAAGATCAAAATGAATCTGACAATATTTTTAAGGATCAAATTCATTCCTTGATAAGTGTATTTTTTAATTGATCCATTTCTTCCTGCAAGAGGTTTTTTACGATATAGGCATGTTGAACAGCATAAAAATCCACAGCTGTCCTGATTTTCAACTTGTATGTATTGGTTTCCTGATCCTGATCAACCTTCTCGACATAACCGATGGGCAGTCCTGGAGGAAATTTATCTGAATACGGACTAGTCACTACAGTGTCGCCTTTAGACACCTCAATGGTTTTGGGAATTTTGGAAAGCAACAAAAAGCGAGGATCCTTTCCATCCCAGCTTATTTCCCCCAATCCGCTGCCTTTCTTTAAAACTGCTATCACTTTGGATTGACGGTGCAGCAGGCTCATTACAAGAGACATATTTTTGCTTACACTGATAACCGTCCCAATCAAACCATCGGTTCCGATGACTGCCATATTGGGCAATATCCCTTGTGCTGATCCCCTGTGTAAAACGATAATGTTCTGCTGCAGAAAAACAGAATTGGAAATGATTTTAGCGTCAAAATACTGAAACTGTCGATAGGACTTTAGCGAATCAACAAGCAGTGTATCGGCAACCATTTGAAATGAAGTATCAGCAAGAATTTTTCCAGAGGGAAGATAAGAAAGCAATACTGCATTTTGCTTGTGCAGCTGTTGGTTTTGCTCAGTCAACATGAGAAACTCTTCAACCCTGTTTACTTGTTTGTTCAGTCTTCCAGCCACTTCATTGGAAAACATACCATATGCTGTTTGATGAAACCTATTGTAACTGAACAGCATTGAAAGTGCTAAACCTTGCATGACAAGGAAAAGGATGAAAATCGAGTAACGCCTGAGAAATAAAAAAACGTTTTTCATGGAGAGCTTGCTCCTAAAAATAATTTATTCCAATCTTTAACGCATGATGAAAGGAAAGTTATGGTAATTCTTCAAAGCCAGTCCGGTTCCCCGTACAACGCTTTTCAGCGGATCTTCGGCAATGTGAACAGGAAGCTTGATTTTTTGTGACAGTCGCTTGTCCAGTCCTCTCAACAATGCACCGCCGCCAGTAAGGTACAAGCCTCGCTTGTAGATATCAGAAGCAAGTTCTGGCGGGGTTATTTCCAGGGCCTTGAGAATGGCTTCTTCTATCTTGAAAATCGATTTGTCAAGGGCCTCGGCGATTTCCTGATAGCTCACCATGATCTGCTTCGGAATACCTGTCACAAGATCCCTTCCGTTCACTGGTAAGTCATCTGGTGGTGAATCAAGGTCTTTCATTGCAGCACCGACATTTATCTTGATCTGTTCAGCAGTTCTTTCCCCAATCAACAAACTGTGGTACCTCCGCAAGGCTTCCATGATGTCGGCAGTAAACTCATCCCCTGCAATCCTGATGGATTGGTCACAAACGATGCCCGCAAGTGCGATAACAGTGATACCCGTGGTTCCCCCACCAATGTCAATGATCATGTTTCCTATGGGCTCTGTAACATCTATTCCTATACCCAGGGCCGCTGCCATGGGTTCGTGAATCAGGTATACTTCTTTTGCGCCAGCCTGCTCTGCACTATCGCGGACAGCTCTTTTCTCAACTTCTGTGATGCTTGATGGGATACAAATCATCATTTTCCAGCTGGGCGGGAAAAGTGGCTTCTTGGGATAAATCAACTTGATCATCTCGCGAATCATCAGTTCTGCTGCGTTAAAATCTGCTATCACTCCATCCCTCAAGGGCCTTACAGTCCGAATGCTTTCATGGGTCTTCTCATGCATCAACAAGGCTTTTTTTCCCACTGCAAGCAAATGCTTGGGATTGTTCCTGTCCAGCGCAACAATCGAAGGCTCATTCACCACAATTTCGTCATTGTGAATGATCAGTGTATTTGCTGTGCCAAGATCAATGGCAATGTCCTGTGTAAACCATGTAAAAAGTCCCATTTAGCTGTATTTTAAACGCTTTACAAAGTTCAAATAAATAACCCAATAAACAATCATGAATTTTCCTGAAAATATATTTCGGTGTGATTCACGAATGATAAAAAATCAGTTTCGAAATTCAAAGCCGATGTCTTTCCGATAATCCATGTGTTCATAGCCAATAGACCTGATTGCTTCAAGTGATTTTTCAACGGCTTCATTGATATCCTTTCCAAAAGAAGTGACGGCTGCGACCCGTCCTCCATTGGTGCTCAAATTCCCCTCATTCCCTGTTATTCCTGCATAAAATACTATTGTGTCGGATGAAAATGAGGTATCAAGACCTTTGATTTGTTTACCCTTTTCAAAGTCTCCGGGATACCCTCCGCTCACCAAAACCACTGTGGAAGCAGCCCTTGGATCAATTTCCACTTCAATTTCATCCAGCCTACCTTGATCCATGGCCATAAAAAGTTCCACGATATCGGACTTCAGCCTTGGCATGACCACTTCTGTTTCAGGATCACCCATCCGGCAATTGTATTCAATCACATAAGGCTCTCCACCAACATTGATCAAGCCAAAGAATACAAATCCATGGTAAACAAGCCCCTCTTTCTCGAGGCCTTCTATTGTAGGCCTGACAACTCTTTCAATCACTTTATCCATGAAAATACTTTGGGCAAACGGAACCGGGCTGACGGCTCCCATCCCACCAGTATTGGGCCCCGTATCCCCTTCTCCAATCCGCTTATAATCTTTTGCTTCAGGCAACAAGACATACTGACTGCTGTTGGTCAAGGCAAATACGCTCATTTCAACACCCGCAAGAAATTGTTCTACCACCACACGTTCACTGGCTGCACCAAAGCGCGCGGAAACAATCATCTCCTCAAAATTGGTCAAGGCCTCTTCATGCGTCTGTGCGATGACTACGCCTTTGCCTGCTGCCAAACCATCGGCTTTCAATACAATGGGCAGTGGATGGGCCTTCAAATAAGCCATCCCCTCTTCATAATTTTCCTTTGTAAATTCTCTGTAAGCTGCCGTAGGTATGCCTTGGCGATCCATGAATGCTTTGGCAAACGCCTTGCTTCCTTCGAGCTTTGCGGCTTCTGCAGAAGGCCCCACAACAATCAGGCCCTGCAAGCCTGGATCTGCCTTGAGGTAATCATAGATGCCATTGACCAATGGGTCTTCAGGACCAACGACTACCATCCTGATTTGTTGTTGCTTGCAGAAACGGGCAATGGCTTCAAAATCGCCAGTAGCCATCGCTACATTCTCACCAAAGCCTGCCGTTCCGGGATTTCCCGGGGCAATAAAGAGTTGGCTGCAATGCACACTTTGTTTGATCTTCCAAGCAAGGGCATGTTCCCTTCCACCAGAACCCAGGAGCAATATATTCATAGTTGATTTTTATTGTATACCGAAAAGCGTGGCGAAGATACAAATTGCTTATTTTAGGCAAATCAACAAATAAAGACACATGTCAACCAACCAAAACACATCGCATCCAAAAGGACTTTATATTCTTTTTTCAACGGAAATGTGGGAGCGATTCAACTACTATGGCATGAGGGCCATCTTGGTATTGTTCATGACCAAGGCCTTGTTGCTTGACAAAACCATTGCCTCCCAGCTTTATGGAAGCTATACCAGCCTTAGTTACCTGACGCCCTTGATTGGGGGCTTCATGGCTGACCGCTATTGGGGAAACAAAAGATCCATCATTGCAGGTGGCCTCACCATGGCATTGGGGGAGTTCATCCTGTTTTTCTGTGCTTCAGTGTATGACACCAATGCCTCCTTGTCCACCTTCCTTTTTTTCAGTGGATTGGGCTTCATGATTGCCGGTAATGGTTTTTTCAAGCCCAATATTTCTTCTCTTGTTGGCCAGCTTTACACTCCGGGTGATCGCAGGATTGATCCGGCCTATACGATTTTCTACATGGGCATCAATGTCGGCGGTGCTTTGGGGCCCTTTCTCTGTGGAGCATTTGGAGACACCGGCAACCCGGTTGATTTCAAATGGGCATTTTTGATCGCTGGCATTGGTATGTTGCTGAGTGTACTTGTTCAAAAGACTTTTCAGGACAAATACCTGATCAACCCAGAGGGCCAGCAAATTGGCAATGCTCCAGTAGGTGCAAAAAGCAAGTTCCTGAATCCTGTTGTCATCACCATTGGGTTGGGTCTTTTTTCCTCCCTGATGATTGCCCTGTTGTATATTGATGCCAAGGTGTTCAGTTTTCTTTTCTACTTGTTGATTGGAGCACTTTTGCTGATTCTCTTTGTGATCTTCAGCGACAAGAGCCTTAGCATTATCGACAAGAAAAAAGTGGGTGT
>Ga0214921_10002887_pt1 | contig 27157 bp, 15 predicted proteins | sample LL1505_MetaG_FD_177992 | JGI IMG/M metagenome (GOLD analysis project Ga0214921, IMG submission 177992) | Freshwater microbial communities from Lake Lanier, Atlanta, Georgia, United States - LL-1505 | ecosystem: Environmental > Aquatic > Freshwater > Lake | place: USA: Georgia | collected... | reverse complement strand
TGCTTTTTCTTGGGCCAGCGCGGCCTTGTCTTGCGCCAGCGTTGTCTTTTCTTGTTGCAGCGCTGTCTTTTCTTGAAGCAGCGTAGCGCGCGCCTTGCTTTCTTCTTCTAGCTTGCCAGCGAGTTCGGTCTTGGCTTTGACCTCTTGGTCACGCTGGGCCAGAGCTTGCTCTTTGGCTTGGGTCTCGGTCGCTTTTGCCGCTTTCAGCGCCGCAGTCTCTTGCGTAAGAGCCGCTTTGTCTTTCTCTAGCGTTGCTTTTTCTTGGGCCAGCGCGGCCTTGTCTTGCGCCAGCGTTGTCTTTTCTTGTTGCAGCGCTGTCTTTTCTTGAAGCAGCGTAGCGCGCGCCTTGCTTTCTTCTTCTAGCTTGCCAGCGAGTTCGGTCTTGGCTTTGACCTCTTGGTCACGCTGGGCCAGGACTTGTTGCAAGTCCGTTCCCAAGTCCCGAAGATAAACACCATGAATCACCTGTGGATGGTTGGACTCCAAGTCCGCAACCCGTATGAATCCGAGCGCTTCCATCCGCTTGTTGGCGGCGGCCAGACTCTCTACCCCCTCCAACGTGACCTTGCTCTGGCGGAGCACAAGGACCTGAGCCATGCCCAAGGTGTCCTTGGCGCCGGCCCAAAACGATTCTGGACAGAAAAAATCGGCTAACAACCAAAGCCTCTGACTCTTTAGCAATGCGCCAGTGTCCGTTTGAGTCAAAAGACGATCAAGGCCAACACAGTCCACTGCAATCGAGTCCACACGGCTCAAGTTCGACCAAAGTCCGGTCAAATGTTGGGGATCTATCAGACCAGACTCGTTTGGGTTCGAAGCGACCTTAAGGCTAGCCTTGTCTCCGTCTACGCCCACGGTAACCACCTTGGAGTGACGCCCCAGGCCTTGTTCTATCCAGTCTTTCGACCACGCCATCCGCCCCTCTTGGGCATCGACCAGCAGGCTGAGCGGTACTTGCCATTGGCGCCACTGGTGCAAGGGGCCTTGACCGGTGCCAGCGCCTAGATGCACCACTGCATCGGGCGGGAAAACGGCCTGTGCGAATCCAAAGACGGTCTTCGCAACTTCGGCATTGGTATCGGCTGGGAAGGTGGCGCTTGGAAACATCATGATTTTTTCCGTACCCGCGCCGGCGGGGTCTTCACAGTGGCGCGAGTAGTCTGCAAGGACGGTGCCGTCTTTTTCGCCGCTGTGGGTGATTTAGCAGCGGCTCGTGGTTTTTTGATTTCGGATACCGCAGACGAAGCGCGGGAAGTTCGCGGCTTAACGGTAGCGACCGGTCCGGTTTGAGGCGCCGAGCCAGGTACTGCGTCAATCAAAGTGCCAGGTTGCTTTTGAACACCAGTGACATCAAGACGAGCCCTAACAAAAGTACGCAGCTGTTCGCCCAACCCAATCCACTCGGCCATGGGGCGCGTTATTTGCACACTGCCAGGGCCAAGCTCGGAAAGCATGGAGGGCAACTGATCGGCAAGCATCAGCACAAGGCCGCGGTCGTTGACGCTCAGCGCGCTCCAGTCCTTAAGGTTTATGGAAGTAGGGAAAACAAATACCAAGTCCAGCCGCTCATCATTGCCGTCACGGGCATTCGGCGTCCACTGATCGAAAGTGGGGGTGCCACTTCCCTTGAAAAATTCCAGTCTGGCGTTCGTGCCAAACTGGCCGCCCTGCCCCAAATTGCAAGCAAAGCGGAACTCAAAGCCTGCGATCCGCTTTTTGCCTAGGCTCAGCGGATCTAACCGCAACCGCAGATGCTCGTAAGTCGGCGTGGCAATTGCGCTTTGCAGTTTGAGCACATCGAAGCGAAGAGCCAAGGGCAAGCGAAGCAACGCCGGCAAGGTGGCCTTGGAGGCGGCCTGCCAAACCGTAGGACCGGGTGCGGTCGCGGGCCAGGCGCCCCTGACAAATTGCAAACCCACCGAAAGCAGGCGCGGCAAGCCGCGCAGTAAATCCCAGTCGCTGGTGCTGAGGTCCTTGAGGAGTTCTGCAGAGGGCTGACCAACGGTCTCTCGCCCCGTGCGCGCCGTAAATTCTGCAAGAGACCCCAGGCCGCGCGGCAAGCGCGTCAGAGGCGCCGGGCCCGTCGTGTCTGGCGAGGGCGCGAACTTAAATGAAAGGGTGCCATCCTGAATGAAAGCCACAAACTCCAAGACCTTCCACTCTTTACCCATAACAGCCACATTCGTGGCCCGGCAGAGCAGCGCAGGCCGACCTTCCACCGAGACGGGCTGGGTTTGTACCGTTTCCCAATCGATTCCATCGGGCTGTCGCGATGCCACCCGCCGAAAGCGCGCAGTCGACTGATTCAGGTTCGCTTGCAAGTCTTTGATGCGCAGGTCGTATCTCTCCGCGTCTTCCTGCAACTTATGAAGCTGCGCCAGCATCAGCGCGCTTTCTTGTTCTGCCAGTTTGGCGCGTGCTTGGGCCGCTTCCCGGGATGCGATGGCCTCTTTCTTTTCTTGGCTAAGCGCCATCTTCTCTTGAACCATTACAGCGCGAGCTTTGCCGGCTTCATTCAGCTTTTCTTGCACTTCAGCGCGTGCCTTGACGTGCATGTCACGGGCTTCAATAAGCTTGTTTTTCTCTTGTTCCGACTTTGTTTGCACATCCTTGAGCCGGACCTCATGGCGTTCGGCTTCCTCCTGAAGCTTATGAAGCTGTGCCAACATCAAAGCGCTCTCTTCCTCTGCCGCCTTGACACGCGCTTGGGCCTTTGTCAAATCGGCGAGCGCCTCAGTTTTTGCCCTTGCCTCGGCGTCTCGCGCCGATAGGGCTTCCTTCTGCTCCTGACTCAGTGCAATCTTTTCTTGTACCGCGTCCGCGCGGGCCTTGCTGGCTTCGTTGAGTTTTTCTTGTAATTGGGCACGCGCTTCGACGAGTTTGGCCTTTTCTTGTTCAAGTTTGGCGTTCTCCGCGGCCAATGCGGTCTTAGCCTTGAGCTCGTCTTCCAGCTTGGCCTGCAGTTCGGACCGGAGCTTGATCTCCGCCTCTCGCGCCGCAATCAACTCTTTGTTTTTCTGGCTCAGCGCAATCTTTTCTTGTACCACCTCGGCGCGGGACCGGCCCGCCGCATTGAGTTTCTCCTGCACTTCAGCCCGAAGTTGGGCCAGCGAGTCGCGGGCCTCGATGAGCTTGGCCTTTTCTTGCGTCAGTTTGGCGTTTTCAGCAGCCAAGGCGGTTTTAGCCTTCAGCTCATCGTCTAGCTTAGCCTGAAGTTCCGCCTTGCGCTGGATCTCCGCGTCTCGCGCAGCGATCAGTTCCTTGTTCTTTTGGCTCAGTGCAATCTTTTCTTGCACCACCTCGGCGCGGGACTGGCCCGCCACATTGAGTTTTTCCTGCACTTCAGCCCGAAGTTGGGCCAGCGAGTCGCGAGCCTCGGTGAGCTTGGCTTTTTCTTGCTCCAGTTTGGCATTTTCGGCAGCCAAGGCGCTTTTGGCCTTGGCCTCCAACTCCAATTTAGATTGCAGTTCCGCTTTGGCTTTTGCCTCGCGCTCACGAGATTCGACCAACTTGGTTTTTTCTTGGGTAAGCGCTAAACGCTCCTTTGCGAACAACGCACTCGCCGCAGCCGCCTCGGATTTGGCCTTCGCCTCGAGATCTCGCTGCGCGCTATTTAAGGCTTTGAGCTCCTTCTCCAAATCTTTGTTATTCAAGTAAAAGCGCTCTAGATCCTCTTGTACTTGGTGCAACTGCGTCAACAGAAGCGCCCGCTCATCATCGGCAGCTTTTCGCTGTGTTTTTTCGTCGTTCAGGGCTGCTTGTACTTGGGCCTTCGCCTGGAGCTCCTTTTCGAGCTCAGTTTTGGTGGCGGCTTCCGCCTTGATTCGCTCGTCGCGCTGCGTGGCAGCTTCTTTGGCTTGCGCAACGAGTGCCGGCACTTTGCGGGCCAAGGCAATGGTGGATAAAACACCTTCAAGCACTGCTTCCTTGGCCTGCTTGTCATTGTTTTTCTTGCTTGCGGCCACCGCCACCGACGCGATTTCTTGATGCAAAGTCTGCGCTTGGGGGTACGAGTCGCACCATTGCGCCGCGAAATACCGCAGCAAAGGGTCAGCCGATGGGCGTGTCGCGCCCTGCCCGGTGTCGGACTCTTGTTTCGCAGGCGCGTTCAGCGCCTTTAGCGCATTGGGCCAAGTCGACTTTGCGGCATCGATCAAGGTGCCGGGTTCTAGATCGTCGGCTGACACCAGCAGACACCGCGTAGGGTGGCGCAGCGCAAACCGCAGCATCGCATGGTGCGCCTGGCCCCATTGGGCCAGCAGTTGATCCACGGGCATGGCCGCTTGCAGTTTTTTAAGGTTTTTTGCACTGGTAGCACGGGTTTCCAAATACTCGGCCAGCATCTGCTCCGGCGAGGTGGCTACCAGCACAAAGTGGGTGCTGGCGTCGAACGAAAGCCAATAATCCAACAAACCGAGGCTCTTGGCATCGGCCCAGCCCCAGACGGGGGTTTGTAAATTGCTCAGAAACAAGTCACTGGCCAGTTGCTCCCACAGCCGCCCCAAAGGCGGACCGTTTGCAACCGGCGCTGCGTCGCCTTGACGAGTCAACTGCCCTTGCTCTAGCGCTTGATAAACGCGGGAATGCCAACTCGCAAAACTGAGCTCCGCATCTCGCTGGGCAACTTTGGCCGCGGCCATGCCTGCGGCCTGAAAAGCGCTATTGACCGCGGCAATGGCAGGCTCACTCAGGCCGGCAATACAGACAGAAATCATCTTTTAGACTTGATCAATTCGGGGCAGTGAGGTCGCTTCAAGGCGCCCCAAACAAGTATTGCCTGGTTAATACGACAGCATCACGTGGGGCCGTGGCGGCCAGAAGGGACAGCGCCAGAACATTTTGCGCCTGGGTGGTAGCAAGCGTCACGTAGTCGCTCTTGACCTGAAACACGGTTTGGATGGCGTTGAGCACGTCAACGACGGTGCGCACACCGCCCTGGTAGCTTTTGGTATTGGCCTCCACGCTGAACTCAGCGGCCTCGATGGCTTCGCGCTGGACCTTGAGCGCCAGTACCCCATTAATCACCTGCCCGCGTAGCTTATCAGCGTTCAAGCGTATGGTGCTTTCGGTCTCCCGCAATGCCTCTTGGGTCTTGACCACCGTGGCTTCGGCACTTTGCATGTCGTAGATCGTGCCCGCCCGAAGGGGGACCGACAGGGCCATGCCGACATAGCTTTGGCTGTTGGAGTTGTCGCCGGACTGGCTGTAGCTGTAACGCGCTTGGACGGTGGGCACAAAGCTGGCCTTGATTTTTTGAACCTCGGTCTGCGCAAGGTCTACGTTCAGGCGGGCTGCAATTGCGCTCGGGTTGGCACGCAGCCCGATATCGATATAGTCACTGAGAGAGAGCACACCGTAGCTTCCCTGTTGCAGCGGCAAGACAAAGTCCTGAAGACGGGGCGTTTCACCGGTGATCGCGGCGTATTGTTTTACGGCGACTTGTAGTTGGCTCTCAAAAGCCAACTGCTGGCCCCGGGCTTGGCTTTGTTTGACTTGAATATCCCGCAAGTCGGTCACCGTGCCTTGCCCTAACTGCAGCATACGAGCGGCCCGCAGCGCCTGCTGCTCCACAGACCGGATCTTGGTCTCATTGAGCCGCAAGCTCTCATTGGCCAGCACCAAGTCAATGGCGGCCTTAATGAGCTTGTTCGCCAGCTCTTGTTGCTTAACTTGCAAACTAATTTCACCCAGCAGCTCTTTGGGAGTGGCCTGCTTGAAAGTGAGGTACCGACCCCAATCCAGCAAGGGCTGTGACACGCCCACCGACATTCGGGTGGCGGTGTCAGTCGCTAAGCGCTCGGTATTGAACGTCGCCTCGGGGTAGAACACCGATTGGGCCTGCTTGGCGCTGCGCTGGGCAATGCTCAGGTCGGCTAGGGCTGTTTGGTATTGGGGATCAAACTGCAGGGCTTTTTGGTAGTCGGCAACCAGGTCACGCGCGCAAACAGGGCGACCCGCTAGCACGAAGAAAACCGCCACAAAAAAGCAAGCCGTGGCCCGGACTGGATTGAGCGCGCCATGCAACATCACAGTGGGCCCTTATTGCTTGAAGGCCAGGGCCAACTTATCGCTCAGGGGCTTGAGCAAGTAACTCATAAAGGTCCGCTCGCCCGACTTGATGACCACATCCACCGGCATACCGGGCTGGACCTGAAGTTCCCCGAGTTTTTGCAAGCCTTCGGGCGTCGTTTGAATCTGCGCCATGTAGTACTCCGACCCCGGCGTCGTACCGGCCAACTTGTCCGCGCCGACGACCTTGAGCTCACCCTCAATCACAGGCGTGGTCGTCTGGTTGAATGCCACAAAGCGCATGTCAGCCAGCATACCTACTCGAACTTTGTCGATCAGGGTGGTGGGGATTTGGACATCGACGGCCAGCGACTCGTCCTTGGGCACGATCTCCATCAGTACCTGGGCGCTGGTAATCACTCCGCCCACCGTAAACACCTTCAGACCCACCACGTTACCGCTCACGGGGGCCCTGACCTGCGCCAGGTTGCGGTCAAACTGGGCGACGCCCATCTGGCCAAACACGGCATCTCGGGTTTTTTGAATTTCTTGCAGCTGGGTGTCCACGTCTTTGAGAAAGGTGGTCCGCAACTGGCTAATTTGCAACTTAACCCGGGCGATCTCGGCTTGGGTGTTGGCGATGCTGGCGTCGATATCGCTCTTGGCGCGCTCGGCTTGGTTCGCTTGCGTTTGAGGCACGTAGCCGTCTTTGGCCAAGTCGCGCGAATTGCGCATTTCCTCATCAATGCTCCGCGACTGCAATTGACGCGACTGATAAGAAGCGGTTAATCCAGCAATTTGCTCCCGCAAACTGGCGACCTGGCTCTCAAACTCTGCGCGTCGGGAGCTGAATAGCTGCACCTGAAGATTTTTGGCTTCCTCAACCCGCGGGTCCCGCTTGGGAAATTTGCGGGTTAACTCGTCGGTCCAGCGAATGCCGGGCGAACCATCTCTCTCGGACTTCAGACGCGACTCCGATGCCAACAAATTAATGTATTGCAATTCGACGCCGGTCGACTGAGCATCCGTCTTGAGTGGATTGACGCGCAACAAGATGTCGCCCTGCTTGACCTCGTCACCTTCTTTGACAAGAATTTCTTGGACCACGCCGCCACTGGGGTGCTGCACCGCCTTGCGGTTGCCCATGACCACCACACTGCCGACCACCGAAACCCCCGCATCCATCGGCGCAGTTGAGGCCCAAATCACAAAAAGCACAAAAAACAGCAAAAATGCTTGGGCCGCACGTTTTCGGACCGCCGACTCTTCTACGGCAATCGGCTGCAGGCTGCGGTTTTTGAGGCGCTGTGGATCGTAGGGATTCCAACCGCTGACCCACCGACTCATAAAGGTATCGGCACGCTCTAAGGCACCCGTCGCCTGCGCCGCCTCGGCTTTCATCTTTTTCATGCCGTTCCCCCGGCGGCAGGTACTGCTGCAAGGTTGCGTCCCACGGCAGGCGTCCCAGCTTGCTGCTGGCGAACCGCGTCCAGAATACTCTTGGCAGGGCCAAATGCAACCTGTTTACCCGCTTGCAAGACCAGCATCATGTCCACCGCGCCGACCAACCGGGGCCGATGCGTGGTGATGATTACCGTCGCTTTCATCTCCTTCAACTTACTGATGGTTTGCACCAAGGCGGCCTCTCCGGCATCGTCGAGGTTGGAGTTGGGCTCGTCCATCACGACATATTTGGGTGAACCATAGACCGCGCGTGCGATGGCAAGTCTTTGGCGCTGGCCGCCAGAAAGGGCAAACCCCGACTCGCCGAGCGGAGTGTCATATCCCTGAGGGAACCCGAGAATGATGTTGTGCATCCCAATCAGCTCAGCAGCCTGGACGACCTTTTCAGGGTCCACGGGGCCCAGGCGTGCAATGTTCTCGGACACCGTTCCGTCAAAAAACTCGATTTCCTGCGGGACATAGCCAACATGCGGGCCGACCTCGTCATGACTCCAGTCACACAGCTCAACTCCGTCCAAGCGCACCGACCCGGACTCCGGGGCCCATAAGCCCAAAAGAAGCTTGACCAGCGAGCTCTTACCGGCGGCACTCGGGCCGACCACGGCCATCACCTGACCGACCCCAAGGCTAAAGTTGATACCGGACAACACCGGTTTTTTTGCACCAGGCGGCAAACCGACCAGGTCACTCACTAGCAACGCGCCTTTGGGTTCGGGGAGTTCCATTTGGCTTTGGTAGACCTCATCTTCCACCAACAAGGCATTGACGCGGTCATAGGCTTGGCGTGCGGTAGCAATCGCGCGCCAGTTCGACAGCAGCGCATTCATCGGGCCCATGGCTTTACTAACCAGCATGCTGGCCACGATCACCATGCCGCCGGTGATTAAACCCTCCATCGCCAAATAGACGCCGAGACCAATTTGCATTGAGGGCATAGCGCGGCTGATAAAACCCGTGAAACCACCCATCAAGCCGCTCGCCTCGCTGGCGTAGACCTGTTTCGTCAAAAACTGGCTGTGTTGACCATACCAGCGGTCCCGAACCGCACCCAACATACCCATCGCGAGGGTAGTTTCGGCATGGCGCAAACTGTCAGCAGCGACCCGGTTGGCTTGGGACTTGGCCTGTTGGGCTTCGCGCATGATAGGCCCCGAGACCTTCAGCGTCATGTAGGTAAAAAACAAGATCAGCACTGAGGCCACGGCCGCCAAAATCGCCAAGTACGGGTGAAACAACCAACCAATGGCGACAAAAACGATCGCAAAAGGTGCCTGAATAAGCGCAAGGAGGGGCGCACCCGTAAAGAACTGACGCAGATCCATCAAGTCGCCAAGCAGTTGGTGGACGTCGACATTTTTGTTCAACGCATGGCTTCGAAACGACGCATCGAAGACGTCCGGCCCCACGTCCCAGTCAATACGCAAGGACAGACGCACCATCAGGCGCTGACGAATCCACTCCAGCGCCCCCCAAAAAACGTAGACTGCCACGATGATGAGTGTGAGCGACACCAAAGTAACACCGCTACGGCTGCTGAGCACCCGGTCGTACACGTTCAGCAGGTACAAAAGGGGCGACAAACTCAAAAACTCCAACGTGTAGGTCAGCACGACCACCAAGTAGAAGGTCTGCTTACATTGACCCAGAATTTTGCCCAGCGGCGTCTCATTTGCCGTGCGCGCAGAAATCTCTGCGGCCAGGCTTTGGGCCGCTCTTTCTGATATCGGTTTAATGCGCATGCGCTATTTCCCCCGTAGCTTGACTAGATGCAAGCTTTCGTCGGTGCCGACAGGCGCGCCGGTAGTAACCGACGCCCTGCCGCCTTACCCATGAACAACTTTAGTAGCTCAATGATAAGTCATCAACCAACCACCACCTTGTGGTATTCCTGACCCAACAGTGTCACGTCGCCCGCGGACTGCGTATCACCCGTGGCGATGAGCAGCTCGGTGATGCCCACGTGGCTGAGCTGAGCCATGATGGTCGAATCGGCCTCGATGGCAGTTGCCAGGGTCGCCTGGTCGGCCGTGAGGACCAAGCCAACCTCTTGCACCGCTGCGCCATCGGTTTGCTGCACAAACAAAGTAGAGCTTCCGTCCGCCAAGTTTTGCAACAGGGTCGACAGCGCGTCCGCGTCGGACACGTCTCCCAGGTCCACGTACACCTTGTCTTGGCTCGTCGCCACCTTGTCGGCGCCGATGTCGGCAAGCTGAGACAAACTCGTGCTCATGTGCTCGGAGTCAGTGTCGACCTCGATCGTCGACGAGGTATTGGCGGAAAGCAGTCCAGCATCCATCAGGGCCTTGACCATGGCGTCGTCGATCGCGAAGTTGGCGTCTGCACCCACTTTGACCGCGCTGACCGCATCCACAGAGTTCGACATGTCGCCTTCGGTAACTCCGGAGTCGCCCAGCGCGATAAGCAGATCTTTGAGCGACTGATCGGCACCAAACACCATGCCGGCGTCTTCGTGCAAGGTGACCATAACGCCGGTGTCGACCTCCACTTGGTCGATGCCCATGGCATGCAGGCCGAGTGAGTCACCCACAGCAGACGCCAATGTCTCAGCGCTTGTGCTGGGCTCGGAACTACGCAGCGACGTCTGGGAGTCATCCATGCCGTCCAGGACGATGTGGTCAGCCGACGCAAACGACAGGCCAGCGTTGGCCAGGGCGGCTGCGTCCGATGAGGAAATGTGCAAGGGCGCAGACACGTCGCTACCCCCGATGTCAACCACGGAGACACCCAAGTCGCCCAGTCCGGACAAGCTGAGGCCCAGATGACCTAAGGCGTTGTCCAAGGTACCCGACAAATACGAGCCCGAGCCGCTGCCGTCGACGCCCGTTCCACCCAGATCATCGACCGACACGTCCAGCGAAATCTTGTCGCCCGCCGCAAAGCTCAATCCGGCGCTGCTCATAGCGCTAACGTCCCCGCTGGCGATGTGCAAAGCCACATGTCCAGTGCTTCCGTCGAGATCAATAACATCAACGCCCAGGGCTCCCAAAGCACTCAGACTGAGCCCATTCGAGATACTGGTGACTGCGGTGTCGAGGCTACCCGCAAGATAGGAGCCAGAAACGTTGCTATCGTCAACCGCGGTCAAGTCCAACGTGATCGTGTCGCCCGTCGCAAAACTCAGCCCTGCAGCGCTCACGGCGGCAGCATCGGCACTGTCAATGTGCAAGATTACGTTCCCGGCGCCGGTCTTGCTGCCGCCAATGTCAATCACATCCACACCCAGCGCACCCAAGGCACTCAGGCTGAGACCCTGCTGCGAGCCTCCCTTGACGTGATCGTTCAAGCTTCCCTGTAGGTAGGAGCCTGACACGCCCATCTCACCGATGCCATCCAACGTATCAACGTCCAACGTGATCGTATCGCCGCCGGCAAAGGACAGGCCGGCAGCACTCACGGCGGAGGCGTCGGCGCTGGAGATATGCAAAGCAGCGTTGTTGGCACTGCCATTGATGTCGATCACATCCACACCCAGCGTGCCCAAAGCGCTCAGGCTCAGGCCCTGGGATATTCCTCCAATGGAACTGTTCAGGCTGCCTGACAGGTAAGAACCCATCACACTTAGGTCATCGGTCGCGCTCAAGTCCAAAGTGATCGTGTCACCCGTGGCAAAAGACAGCCCGGCTGCATTCATGGCGGCCGCGTCCGCACTGTTGATGCTCAAACTGCTATTGAGGTACGCGCCATCGACGTCGATGACTTCGATACCCTTCGCTGCGAAAGCCGCCAAATTCAGCCCACTGACGCCACCGGCGCTATGGATCGTGGTGGAAAGCAGAGACAAACTTTTCGATTGCGCCGTTAACTCGTCGGCGATCGCATCAAAATCAATACCGTCCGTGCTCACACCCGCGTCTTCAAACAGCTGCTGCAACTTGGAAGCATCCGAAATATCATCCAGCGTAAGACTGCCGGACAACACGCCCTTTGCAATTTGGGCCGCTAGGTCATCACTGGAGTCACCTGCCGTGCTCAGCAAGGCCCCGATTTTCTGCCCCTCAATCTGAACCGTAGACGTGAATTCGTTGTCCGCGTTGTCGGGATCAAACGGGTCAAAAGACATCAAGTCGAAATTGGAGTCGGTGATCCCCAGAAGCGCCAACATCGCCGCCTTGGCCTCCGCCAAGGTTTTGCCCTCGCCCATCATGGCAGACACCAATGTGGTCAATGGCGATACTACGGTGGAGCCTGGAGGGGCTTTCAAGGTCCCTTCAAACGCGGGACCGTCCGCACTCCCGATATGCCCGCCCTTGACAATAACGAAGGCCTTGCTGCCCTCGACCAGGTTGAGGGTGTACTTACCAAACTCATCGGTGGTGGTGTGCGGCTCATTGTCGTCCATCACCCCATCGCCATCCAAATCCTGCCAAACATCCGCACCGACAATGTAGTCATCGAAGGCAGCACCGGCGTTCGACACCGAGCCTGGCGCCTTGGTCACCACGCCAGGCGTTGTTTGGGTCGCAGCAATCAGTCCAAAACCAGCCAAAATCAAGGGCAAGGCGCTACCCAGACCCGCTGCGGCTCCGGCTCCTGCCGCCGCGGCCTCAGCCGTCGCGGCAGTTCCGGCACCCTCGGCCGCAACGCCTTCGGTGGCCAGTTGCGCATACTGGACCGCGTCCTGCACATAGCGGCTTACCAAGTCCAGTTCCGCATCGTAGGCCTGAGCGGTCGCGTCCGACTCAGCAGCAGCGCCCTCAGCAACGACCGATTCTTGCGCGTACAGCTCAGAAATTTGCGCTACTGCATCCGCAATGGCAGAGTAGTCGATGCCTGCCACACTGTCGGAGGCGGAATCACCGTAGACCTGACGCACCGCGTCAAGTCCTGAGACATCGACTGAACGGCGCGCCAGCTCAGCGTCCTGCAACGAAGCGTTTGCACGCGCCTCCTCCACCAAGAAAACCAACATCGCCAGCGAAAAAGCCGAAGTCCCAAACTCCCCGGAGGAAGACGAGACCCGACGCAAAAAGCGCTTAAGCGTGGCCGACATGCGTGACTTCATCGAGGGCAACGGAGAGGCGTTGTCAGGTGTGCGCATGGGTGCAATCCAATAAATGCAAAAAAATAACGATAAATAACGAACCATAACGACCGAATCCAATGAAGTCGGTCATACGGAAAATTCTCAGCTTGTACGGATTATCCACCAAACTTTTGTTTTTTCACACAATTACTCAACGCCTAAGGTGTTCGGTGCGAGGCAATTTGGGTCATCGGGGGTTGGCAGCTAAACTCCAAAGCTCAGTCTCAGGAGAACTCTATGGAAGCCCACGAAGCCTCAGAAATGATCGAAGACGCCGAAGGTGGCGGCAAAAACCGCAGCGCCCTGACCATTTCCATCCTCGCGATGGTCTTGGCAATTGCCAGCCTGGGCGGGTCCAACTCGGCCAAGGACACGACCCAGGAGAACATCTTGGCGGCCAACAGCTACGCCTTCTACCAAGCCAAGTCGATACGCCAAACGTCACTCAAGATCGCCGCCGCCGACCTGGAGTTGCAGCTCTTGCGCGAGCCCGGCATGCCCGTGGCCGCCAAGGAGGCGATGCAAAAGAAAATTGAGGACTACAAGAAGACGATCGACCGCTACGAGTCGGAGCCCGAGACCAAAGAGGGCAAGAAAGAGCTCTTGGTGGTAGCCAAGGAGCACGAGGCGGTGCGCGACCATGCCATGCGCCAGGATCCTTGGTTTGACTACGCTGAAGGGGCGCTGCAAATCGCCATCGTGCTGCTGTCGGTGTCCATCGTGGCTGGGCTGCCGGCGCTTTATTGGACCGGGACGGTACTCGGCGCCTTGGGAGCGATCTTCACCGCGAACGGATTTTTTCTGTTTTATTGAAGCTGGGGCTTGCGCAGCGGGGCTCCGCTGGCGGTGGCCGTGACCACCGCCTCAAAAAACACGTTTCCATCAATATCGTTGTCGACGCTGTTGTTGCGCTGGCTGTAAACCACCTCAGCCTGCGCCGCCCCTGCCGCCAGCGCCCGCGCACGCGCTTCTGTGCCCGCCAGCTGTTGCGCATGCGCAACAGCTGAGGCTAAATCGCCAAAATCGACCGGTCCTTGCGCGGTAAACACCTTGAACACCCCGCGCGCCGGCTGGGTCAGCGTCAGGTGCACCCGCTGGGAGACCTGCCCCAGCACCGCACCGACTGCGTTGGCGACTTCAGCAAACGGCGGTAGTTTCAATTCGACCCCCAGTGCACGCGCCACGGCCGGGTAATAACTCGATGCCGGGGCGCCGACACCCACCAAGGGCATGGAGGGTGAAAACTTCAGCTGGAATACTGCGGTGTCATCCACGCCCGCCGCTCCGGGCGCACCGTCGGGCGCTGGGACGGTTTTTCCGCCACCCAGCGCCATGACTGTCAGCAGCGCGGCCACCTTTCCGGCTGATGATTCATTCATCTGGCCCGCGTCGTTCAGGCCAGCCTCAACCAGTTTTTGACAAATCGTGTCCGCAACCTTGGCCACCACGTCTTGCGCCGGGCCGAGCGCATCGCCCTGCTTCCAAGTGCCTAAGCCGTACATGTGGCGCATCTGGCGCGCCCAAATGCGCGCGGCCAGGGTGGCAGCGGTGCTGCTCCAGTGGCTGGAGAGGCCCACCACATGGGCGGCGTCGCTGGGGGTAAAGCCGCTGTAGATCGCCAGGCCTTTGCGCTCTAAGCGCGCAATGGCGCGTGCCAGCGCGCGGTTTTCCATGTTGGCCCATTCCAGATCCACCGGGCCCTGGGCCAGGGTTTCCCAGGCAAACAACTCATCATCGTTCAGGCGGGCCAAGATTGCAGCATCAGCGTGCAGGCGTTGAGCGAAGCGCATTTGGCTGGCGTGGGGCGTCTCGTGCTGCTGGCGCTCGAGCGCCGCAAGAATGCGCGGGTGCTGGTGGGCCAGCAGACTCAGCGGAACCACGCGGCGTGGTCCGATGGTCAGGCCCTCACCGCCGTGCAAGCGCACCTCGCTGTCGCCACCCAGCCCCACGGCATACACCTTGACAGCCTCGACCATCGGCCGCCAGTTGCCGACCATCGCACCGTCAAAACTGAGCTCAGGCAAGCCCTTGCGCACCACGGCGATGTCGGTCGTGGTGCCTCCCATGTCGGCCACCACCGCGTTTTGCAGGCCGCTCAGTGCGCAGGCCCCGAGCACGCTGGCCGCCGGGCCGGAGAGCACGGTGTTCACCGGGCGGCGCAAGGCGCTGGCCACATTGATCAGTGAGCCGTCGCCTTGGACCACCATCAACGGCGCGTCGATGGCGCGCGCGGCCAGCGTACGCTGTACCGATTCAATCAGCGCCTTAACATGAAAAATCATGCGTGCGTTCAGGGCGGCTGTGAGTGCACGCCGGGGCGCGCCCAGACTGGAGGCTAACTCGTGGCCGCAGGTGACGGGCACATCGCACATCTCTTGCACCCAGTGGCGCAGTTGCACCTCATGCGCAGGGTTGCGCACGCCAAAGGTCGCAGAGATGGCAAATGCGGACACCCGACCCATGTGCTTGGCAATGGCGGCGCGCGAGGCGGCTTCGTCAAGGTCTTGGGTAGCAATGCCGCCGGCGTCGTGACCGCCGGGCAGGCAGACGATGCCATCGCTGCCCAGCAGATCAATCAAGCCACTGGTTTTCACCTGCAGCGTGTCGTAACCCGCCAACAGCACGCAGACGGGTGAGCCCTTGCCCTCGACCACTGAATTGGTGGTGAGGGTGGTGGACAAAGACACCAAGGTCACTTCGCCCAAACCAGACTGCGGAAGCTGGTCCAAGGCGCCGGCGATGCCTTGGGCCAGATCAAAACGCGTCGTCAGGCTCTTGGCCGACGCCACCACCTGGTGGTGTGCGTCCAGCAGCACCACGTCAGTGAACGTGCCGCCCGTGTCAATACCGAGGGAATAGGCCATGGGCTGCCTTCATTAATGGGGGCTTGGAATACGGGTCGGGGAAAGGCGGTGCCAGCCCCGCCCTCGCATTAGGCTGCGCCGGCTTCACACAGCCAGCGGTAAAGGTAGTCCGCAAAGCTGCGGCGAACCGTCAGCTCATAGTGCGTCCCTGCCGCAAGGCACAACAGCGTGGCGCCCGCCTTGGCGATATGGCTTTGCGCCACGGTTCCCGCCGCGAAAACGCGGGGGTGAAAGTCGAGGGGGCAACCGCGCGACAGCAGATCGGCCGCGCCCTCGCCCTGGACCGAGAGGGTGGTGTATCCATGCCCGACCGGCACCAGAGAGACATGCTGTCCGGCCAGTGCACTGCGCAAGCGGTTCTCCATCGCCTCCGCAGGGCTGGGGGACTGGTAGGCCGCCGTACTGGGGGGGAACTTCAAAACCCACTCGTCAGGCCCGAGCCACAGCAGTTGCCCGGTGGGACCCAGGCTTGCGGTGTTGGCGACGTGGGGCAGCGCCAAACCGGTAGCGCTGTGTACCGCCTCGACGAACCCGGCATGGGCCGCGTTGCCGCGAATGTTGAGCATGTCCGTGAAGGCCGATTCACCCAGCGTGACACGGGCGCCGTCCACCGATAAGACGCGCCGGCCCAATCCTGTGAGCGCGGCCAGCGGGCTTTCCAAAACAACATTAGACATGGTGACGCTTTCCTTCAGGGTCATAGAAGACCGGGCTGCAAATGGTGGCGGCGATGATGCGTCCGTCCACCAAGGGGATGTAAACCTTTTCGCCCATGCGAGACAAGCCACCGCGGACCACGGCCATGGCGATCGGGCGCTGCACGGTGGGGCTGAAGTAGCTGGACGTGACGTGGCCCACCATCGGCACCGGCAGCGCCGGCAAGGTCGCGCTTCGGGTGATTTGGGAGCCTTCGGGCAGCACGGTGGTGGCGTCGTCGGTCAACAAGCCCACCAACTGCTTGCGGTCGCTGGCTGAGGTGTCGCTGCGGCTCAGCGAACGGCGACCCAGGAAGTCTTTGGTCTTGGACACCATACCCCCCATGCCCAGGTCGTAAGGGGTGATCGATCCATCGGTTTCTTGGCCTACGATGATGTAGCCCTTTTCGGCCCGCAGCACGTGCATAGATTCGGTGCCGTAGGGCGTGATGTCAAACTCGGCTCCGGCCGCCATCAGCTCGCGCCAGACATGCGCGCCGGTGTGCGAGGGCACATTCAATTCAAAGGACAACTCGCCCGAGAAGCTGATGCGCATGATGCGCGCCTTGACCCCGGCCACCGTGCCTTCGCGGTAACTCATGAACGGGAAGGCTTCGAGCGACAAATCCACATCACTGCAGAGTTTTTGCACGACCGCGCGGCTCTTGGGCCCGACCACGGCAAAGGTAGACCATTGCTCCGTCACGGTGGTCATGTAGACCTGCATGTCGGGCCATTCGGTCTGAACCCAACGCTCCATCCAACCCAGCACGCGGGCGGCACCGCCGGTCGTGGTGGTCATCACAAAGCGGTCTTCGGCCAGCCGCACCGTCACGCCGTCGTCAAACACCATGCCGTTTTCGTCGAGCATCAGGCCGTAGCGGGCCTTGCCCACTTCCAGTTTCAACCAGGGATTGGTGTACATCCAGTTCAGCAGTTTGGCGGCGTCCGGGCCTTGGATATCGATCTTGCCCAGCGTCGAGGCATCCATGATGCCGACACCCTTGCGCACGGCCAACACTTCGCGATGGACCGCCTGGTGCATGTCTTCGCCGGCCTTGGGGAAATACCAGGGGCGCTTCCACTGGCCTACATCTTCAAAGGGCGCACCAGCGGCCACATGCTGTCGGTGCGGGCTGGTGTGGCGGGCCGGGTCAAACAGATCGCCGCGCTCCAGCCCCGCAAACGTACCGAACGTGATGGGTACATAGTTAGGCCGGAAGGTGGTGGTTCCCACTTTGTCGATGGGCTTGTTGAGCGCCCGCGCAGCCAGCGCCATGCCGTTGATGTTGCCCAGCTTGCCCTGGTCGGTGCCAAAACCCATCGCCGTGTAGCGCTTGATGTGCTCGATCGACTCAAAGCCTTCGCGGACGGCCAACTCAATGTCACTGGCGCCCACATCGTTTTGGTAATCGATAAATGCCTTGGCGCGGCGCGACACCGGCTCGCCGGTCTCGGCAATCCAGAAGGCGGCAATCGGCTCTTGCCGTGGCTCGCTCACCGCAAAGCATTGCGCCGTGGCAGCGAACCCGGCCGCACTGGCCGCACGCGCCCCCGCTTGGCTGGCATGTGCCAAAGACTGGGCCAAGCCGGTGTCTGCAGCACACGCACCCACACTCGCTTGGTTCGGCATGGGCGTGCCGGGCTGAAAGGAACAGGCGGCGTCGTTCCAGACTGCTTTGCCGCCGGAATGGGAGTACAGGTGAATCGCCGGGTTCCAGCCTCCCGCCATGCCCAACGCATCGCAAGCGAGCACATGCCGGTTGCCGGTGGCGCGGTCGCCCACGCTCTGACACACGGTGATGGCGCTCACGGCCACGCTACCGCTGGCATGCAGGGGTACATGGCCCCGCAGCACCCTGACGCCCGCGGTCTTGGCCTGCTGCACCAAGTCGCCCATCGAGTTGCTCTCAGGCCGGGTGTCCACCACCGTCACGGCGGCACCCGCGCCTTTGAGCGCCAGTGCGTCGGCATAGGCCGTGTCGTTGTTGGTCAGCAAAACCAGGTTTTTACCCACCAGAACACCGTAGAGCTGCAGGTAGTCGGCCATCGCCGAAGACAGCATCACCCCGGGCAGGTCGTTATTGCCAAACACCATCGGGCGCTCGTGGGACCCGGTCGCCAGTACCACCTGGGCGGCGCGCACGCGCCACAGGCGTTCGCGAAATCCACTGCGCTGCGCCAGCGGCAGGTGGTCACTCAGCGACTCGCGGATGGTGACAAAGTTGTGGTCGTGGTAACCAAAGACCACCCCCCGCTTGATGACCCGCACATCCGGGTATGTGGCCAGTTCGGCTTGCGCCGCGTGCACCCAAGCGCTTGCCGACTTGCCGTCAATCGTGCCCGTCAACCGGTGGGCCGAGCCGCCCAGGGCCGGGCCGAGTTCCGCCAAAATCACCCGCGCGCCGCTGCGTGCGGCCGCCAAGGCGGCTGCCAGGCCGGCCACGCCACCGCCCGCCACCATCACATCGCAGTGGATGTTTTGGTGCACATAGTGGGCTGTGTCTTCGACTTCAGGGGCGGCGCCCAGGCCACCGGCCTTGCGGATAAAGCGCTCGTAAAACATCCAGGCCTTGGCCGGCCACATAAATGTTTTGTAATAGAAGCCCGCTGGAAACAACGGCGTTCCCCAGCGGTTGGGGCTCAAGAGGCGACTGAGCAGATTGGGCCAGCCGTTGACGCTCTCGGCATGGAGCTGTGCGTACAGTTCTACCTCGGGCATCTTGGCGTTGGGAATGGTGTGGCTACCCGACTCAAGCTGCACCAAAGCCGAGGGCTCCTCAATGCCCGAAGTCACCAGGCCCCGGGGGCGGTGGTATTTCCAAGAACGCGAAAACAGGCTTTCGCCCGCCGCCAACAGGGCCGAGGCCAGCGTGTCGCCAGCAAAGCCCTGAAAGCTTCGGCCGTTGAACTGAAATTGCAGGGTCTTGGAGCGGTCAATGCGCTCGCCCCGCGCGGGGATACGGGTACCGCTCACTTTGCACCTCCTGCAGCGGCAACTGATTCAGCTAGGGCTTCGCCAGGTTTATAAACTTGGGTAAACACGTAGCTCACAGTGTTGCGTTCTGCGTTGAACCAACGGCGGCAGCCTGACGCGTGCAGCCACTGTTCACGGTGAAGACCCTTGGGGTTTTTGCGCATGAACAGGTAATCGCCCCACTGTTCGTCGGACAGGGCGTCGGTATCGAGTGGGCGGGCGATATGGGCCTCGCCGCCGCAGCTGAATTCACTTTCGGCGCGGGGACCGCACCAGGGGCAGGTAATTTGTAGCATCTTGGAAGTTCTCTGGGAGCGTGTTCAGTGCGCAACGCCTGCTGCGCCGTGTTCGTCGATCAGGTGACCGGTGTTGAACCGGTTCAGGTCAAACGCTGCATTCAGCGCGTGCGGTCGGTCCTGCGCGATGGTGTGGGCCATGACCCAGCCCGAACCCGGCGTCGCCTTGAAGCCGCCGGTTCCCCAGCCGCAGTTGAAATAGAGGCCCTTGATGTGCGTCTTGGAAATGATCGGGCAGGCGTCCGGCGCCACGTCCACGATGCCACCCCACTGGCGGTTCATGCGAACCCGGCGGAAGATTGGAAACAACTCGCAAATCGCTTGCAGCGTGTGCTCAATCACCGGGAAGGAGCCCCGCTGACCATAGCCCACAAAACTGTCGATGCCGGCACCAATCACCAGGTCGCCTTTGTCGGACTGACTGGCGTAGGCGTGGATTGCATTTGACATGACCACGGTGTGCAAAATCGGCTTCATGGGCTCGGACACCAGCGCCTGCAGCGGGTGGCTCTCCAATGGCAAACGAATGCCGGCCATATCGGCAATCACACTGCTGTGGCCCGCGGCCACCACGCCAATTTTTTTGCTCTTGATCACACCGCGCGTAGTCTCAATGCCGACCACCTGGTCGCCCTCACGCTGTACGCCAACGACTTCACAGTTTTGCAAGATGTCCACCCCCAACCGGTCGGCGGCGCGGGCAAAGCCCCAGGCAATGGCATCATGGCGTGCCACGCCGCCCCGCGGCTGAAACGACGCCCCCATGACGGGATAGCGCAGGCTGTTGCTGGTGTTCATGATCGGCACCATGGCCTTGATTTCTTCGGGGCTGAGCACCACGCCGTCCACACCATTCAGGCGGTTGGCATTAACGCGGCGATGGATGTCGCGCATGTCTTGCAGGGAGTGGCCCACGTTCATCACGCCACGCTGGCTGAACATGGTGTTGTAGTTCAGGTCTTGGGACAGGCCTTCCCACAACTGGAGCGCTTTTTCGTACAGATGGGTGGCGTCATCCCACAGGTAGTTGGAGCGCACGATGGTGGTGTTGCGCGCGGTATTGCCGCCGCCCAACCAGCCGCGTTCCACGACCGCAATATTGCGCATACCGTGCTCCTTGGCCAGGTAGTACGCTGTGGCCAAGCCGTGGCCGCCGCCACCTACGATGATGGCGTCATAACTGGCCTTGGGTGCAGGACTGCGCCACTGCCTTTGCCAGTTCTCGTGGTACGACATGGCGTTGCGCGCGAGCGCGAAGATGGAAAAGTGACTCACAGGAATTCTTTCATCACAGGGCTACTAAGGAAAATGGGGGGACGAGACGTGTCTGAGGGGGACATGCGAGAGGCGTTCAGCACTCAATCACATTGACAGCCAAACCGCCACGGCTGGTCTCTTTGTATTTTGTCATCATGTCGCGGCCGGTATCGCGCATGGTTTTAATCACCTGGTCCAAGGAAACGAAGTGTGTTCCGTCGCCGCGCAGTGCCATGCGCGCGGCGTTCAGGGCCTTGACCGAGCCCATGGCGTTGCGCTCAATACAGGGTATCTGTACCCGTCCACCCACGGGGTCGCAGGTCAGGCCGAGGTTGTGTTCCATGCCAATTTCGGCAGCATTTTCAACTTGCATTGGGGTGCCGCCGGTCACTGCGGCCAAACCGGCTGCGGCCATGGAACAGGCCACGCCCACTTCGCCCTGGCAACCGACTTCGGCGCCGCTGATCGAGGCGTTCTCTTTGTACAGCAGGCCGATCGCGCCCGCAGTCAGCAAAAAGTCTCGGATACCCTCCTGGTTAGCGCCAGCACAAAACCGGTCGTAGTAGTGCATGACCGACGGAACGATCCCGGCCGCACCGTTGGTCGGGGCCGTGACCACGCGGCCACCGGCAGCGTTTTCTTCGTTAACGGCCATCGCATAGACGTTCACGAAGTCGAGAATCGTGAGCTGGTCCTTGAGCGCCTGCTCGGGGCGGCTGCTCAAGCTGCGGTGCAGCTCGGCCGCGCGACGCTTGACCAGTAGATTTCCGGGTAAATGCCCCTCCGTCCGAATTCCCCGGTCTACGCACGCCTTCATGGCGTCCCAGATCCGGTCTAAACCCGCGTTCAACTCTGCATCGGTGCGCCAAGACAGTTCGTTGGCGCGCATGACCTGGGCAATCGACAGGCCACTGCCAGCACAAATAGCCAACAAAGCATCTCCACTGGCAAAGGGAAAACGGACCTTGGTGGGGTCCGGTACGATGCGAGGTACCGTGCCCGTGTCTGCGTTCTGCGCGTCCGCATCCTCTTGCGAAACCACGAAACCACCACCCACCGAAAAATAGCGCCGCTCTTGCAGCAGAGAGCCCTCGGCGTCAAAGGCCATGAACTTCACGCCGTTGGGATGGTAGGACAAGGTCTCACGCCGCAAAAACAGCAGGTCGGTCTTTTCTACAAATGCGATGTCTTTGTGCCCGTTGACACGCAGGCGCTTGGCCGTGCGCATGGTTTTGATGCGGGTGTCGATCGCATCGGGATCGATGGTGTCAGGCTGCGCACCTTCGAGGCCCAGCATCACTGCGGTATCGGTTCCGTGGCCCTTACCAGTGGCCCCGAGCGAGCCATATAGGCGCACTTCGATACGCTCGGTCCGATCCAATTGGCCGTCGGCCTGCAACGCACTGGCGAAAAGTGCGGCAGCTTTCATCGGACCCACGGTATGGGATGACGATGGGCCGATGCCAATCTTGAACAGGTCAAAAACGCTCAATGCCATTGCGGGTCACTCCAGTTGCAGCGCTTGCAGTGCAATGGGCCCCCGCCACCGGCGGTCGCGTGCCACTGCTTGGTCAGAATTGTGTGCATCGGCACCCTTTTTAAGGTGTTCGCTTTACGACATGAGACTGCGCTCAAGCGACACAGCCCGCTCTGGCGACCGGCTCTCAAGGGACATCCGTTGTCTGACGTTACTGCGCAAGCGCGGGTCGCATGGCGGCTATAGTGGCAGCGCCTGCGTGCCGATACTTTGCGTCATGCAGTTGATTGCGCGCAACCGCGTGCCTGCTTGGAGACGAACATGGACGAAGTCATCACCCCAGCCGCCAACCCAGAGGCTACCCCGCGCAACCGTCGCACCGCCGGTGGCCGCGAAGCTAAACGCGCAGCCCGCAGTGCCCGCAGCGGCCACACCGTACCCTACATCACCCGAAAAATTCCGTACTACGAGGTGCTGGACGAAGAAGGTCTGGCAATCATCGAGTACAACGCCGACACCATCCTGGAAGAAGTGGGCATCGATTTTCGTGATGACGCCGAAGCGCTCGACATCTGGCGCAAAGCGGGCGCCGACGTCAAAGGCGAACGCGTTCGCATGCCCCGGGGCATGTGCCGCGCCTTGGTGCAAGCCAGTGCGCCTAGAGAGTTCACCCAGCACGCCCGCAACCCCGCTAACAACGTCGTGATCGGCGGCAAAAACACCGTGTTTGCCCCCGCCTACGGCTCGCCTTTCGTGCGCGATTTAGACGCAGGTCGGCGCTACGCCACCCTCCACGACTTTCAGAACTTTGTAAAACTGGCTTATACCGCCAACTCTTTGCACCACTCGGGTGGCACGATTTGCGAGCCCGTCGATCTACCGGTGAACAAGCGGCACTTCGACATGGTGTACGCGCACATGAAGTACAGCGACAAGCCCTACATGGGCTCTGTCACCCACCCCGATCGTGCCCGCGACACGGTAGAGATGTCCAAAGCGCTGTTTGGCGACAACTACTTCGATCCCCTGACCGGCAAACCCAAGACGGTCTGCATCAGCCTGATCAACGCCAACTCTCCGATGACCTTTGACGACACCATGCTGGGTGCCGCCAAGGTCTATGCCCGTGCCAACCAGGCCACTATCATCACTCCCTTTATTTTGGCGGGCGCAATGTCGCCGGTCACGGTAGCGGGCACCTGCGCCCAGACACTGGCAGAAGCGCTGGCGGGAATGGCGTTTGTACAGCTCGTTAACCCTGGGGCTCCGGTCGTGCTGGGCAGTTTTGCCTCGAGTATTTCCATGCAGTCTGGCGCGCCTACCTTTGGTACACCGGAGCCAGCTCTGGTGTTGTACGTGATGGCAGCTTTGGCTCGTCGTGTCGGCGTGCCCTTTCGCTCGGGCGGTGGTCTGTGCGGCTCCAAGATTGCCGATGCACAAGCAGCCTCTGAGGCGGCCAACACAATGCTGCCAACCTGCCTGGGTGGCGTCAACTTTGTGCTGCATACCGCGGGCTGGCTTGAAGGCGGCCTGTCCATGGGCTACGAAAAGTTCATCATGGACTGCGACCAAGCGGGCATGATGCACACCTTACTCGCTGGCGTGGATGTTACGGAAAACGGTCAGGCCATGGACGCCATTCGCGAAGTCGGTCCGGGCAAGCACTTTTTGGGGTGCGCGCACACCCAAGCCAACTTTGAAAGCGCCTTTTACCGCTCGCCCATTACGGACAACAACAGTTTCGAGCAATGGGAGGCCGAGGGCTCGGTGGACCTGTCTGTGCGCGCTAATGCGCTCTGGAAAAAGCAGTTGGCTGAATACCAAGCCCCCGCGCTGGACGAGGCGGCCGATGAGGCTGTGCTGGACTACATGAACAGGCGCAAGGCCTCGTTCCCGGACTCGAATGTCTGACGCCAGGGCACAAGAGCGGCCAATGCGCGCTCCAACAAAAACGGCGCCAAGGCGCCGTTTTTGTTGGACCTCAGGCAGATAAACCCGCTCAAGCGACTACCGACCGGCGCTTGGCCATCACCTCGTCAAGCCAGTCAACGCGCATTTCGGGCACCGCCGTGATCAGCTTTTGGGTGTACGGGTGCTCCGGATGGTCAAAGATTTTGTCGGTCTCATCAAACGCGACAAACTGGCCTTGCAGCATCACGGCCGTTCGGTGCGCGATACGGTGCACCACATCCAGGTCGTGGGTGATCAACACATACGACAAACCCAATTCGCGCTGCAACTTGCGTAGCAGCGTCAGGATTTCTTCCGCAACCAGCGGATCAAGGGCCGAGGTAGGTTCGTCCAGGATGATCATGTCCGGCTTGGCGGCCAGCGCACGGGCAATGCAAACGCGCTGCTTTTGCCCGCCCGACAGTTGGCCAGGACGACGCTGCAAAAAGTCTTCTGGCAGTTCGACCAGCGCCATCAGCTCTTTGGCTCGGGCCAGCACCTCCGCACGACCCGCTCCAAAATAAAACTCCACCGGTCGGCCCACGATGTCCAGCAAACTCTGGCGCGGATTGATCGCCACGTCTGGGATTTGGTAGACCAGCTGAATGGTGCGCTTGAGTTCTTTGCTGCGGCCGTTGAGCGCCGGGGGCAGCGCCTTGTTTTGAAACAAGATCTCGCCGCTGCGCGGCATCAGAAGTCCGGTAATGATGCGCGCCAGCGTCGACTTTCCTGAGCCGGACTCTCCCACCACTGCCACCGTTTCACCGCGTTTGACGTCCAACGAGACGCCGCGGACCACATGGAAGTCGCCGTAGTAAGCGTGGCAATCCTTGATCGACAGCACGGTCTCGCTCTTCACCGTCGCGGCCACCGCGCGCTCGCTGGCGGCCGCGCCCCGCACCGCCACCAGACGGGCGGTGTAGTCCTGGTTGGCGTGGTGCAGGATTTGGGGGGTGAGGCCTTCTTCGACTTCTTTTCCGTGGCGCAGGACCTTGATGCGGTCTGCGACCTGCGCCACCACAGCCAGATCATGGGTGATGTACAGGGCCGCCGTGTGGTACTGCCGAATCAACGACTTGAGCAGGATTAGCACTTCAATCTGCGTGGTCACGTCCAGCGCCGTGGTCGGCTCGTCGAGCACCAGCACATCCGGACGGCATGACATGGCCATGGCGGCCATGGCACGCTGCAATTGGCCCCCGGACACCTGGTGCGGATAGCGGTTGCCAAAATTTTGGGGGTCGGGCAGATCCAGGGCGGTAAACAGCTCGCAGGCCCAGACCTCGGCCTCAGTGCGGGTCATCAGCTTGTGCAAAACCGGCGCTTCGCAGACCTGATCCATCAGGCTATGGGCAGGGTTAAATGCCGCGGCTGCCGACTGGGCGATGTAGGCAATACGTTTACCGCGCATCTGGCGTCGCCCTTCGGCGTCCAAGGCCCGGATATTGGTGCCGCCCAAGACAACTTCGCCTCCGGCAATGTGCAGACCGGCACGGGCATACACCATGCTGGACAGCCCAATGGTCGACTTCCCTGCGCCGCTTTCACCAATCAATCCCAGCACCTCGCCTTTGCGAAGCTGCAGGTCGACGTTGTCAACAATCACATTGCCTGCCACGCTTTCCAGTCGCAGACCCTTGATGTTCAGAATGAATTGCTCGTCCATACTCTGGGCCTTTCTTAGAGTTCGGCTTGGGCGCCAGAGGGTCGGGCGTCGATGGACAACATCCAGTCCACAATCAAATTGACAGATACCGTCAGCAACGCGATGGCGGTGGCGGGATAAATCGGCGCCATCATGCCGAAGTTAATGGCAGCTGCGTTTTCACGCACCATGCCGCCCAAGTCGGCGTAGGGCGGCTGGATTCCGAGGCCCAAGAACGACAGGCCCGCAATAAACAAAAAGTTGAAGCAAAAGCGCAGGCCAAATTCGGACACCAATGGCGCCCAGGCATTGGGCAGAATCTCACGCGTGATCACCCACCACAGCCCTTCGCCGCGCAGTCGGGCTGCTTCCACGTACTCCATCACGGTCAGGTTCATGCCCAAGGCGCGCGCCAGACGAAACACGCGGGTGGAGTCGAGCACCGCAATGGTCATGATCAGCACTGGAATACTCGAGCCAAACACACCCAAAATGATCAACGCAAAAATGAGGCTAGGAATGGACAACATCACATCGACCAGCCGGGTAAAAAATACATCGACCCAACCGCCCAGGACAGCACTCACCAGACCCGTCAGGATACCGATAAGAAAGGACAAGGTCGTGATAGCCAAGGCCACGCCAATGGTCATGCGGCTGCCGTACATCATGCGGGTGAGCATGTCGCGGCCGATCTGGTCGGCGCCGAACAGCATCTTGACCGAGGGTTCATCCCAGGTGCCGCCCACATTCGCCGACTCGGAATAGGGCGCAATCCACGGGGTGAACAGCGACACCAGTATAAAAATGCCAACCACGGCCAAACCAAAGGCAGCGGAAGCGGTTAGCTTGTGTCCAAAGAGTTTCATGGGGTGTACGTATTGAAAGAGGACTTAGCGCTGGTGGCGAAGACGAGGATTAACCAAAATCACCAGAATGTCGGCCAAGGTATTGAGCAAAACAAACACGGTTGCAAAGGTCAGGCCACAGGCCTGAATGACCGGCACATCGCGCTTGGACACCGCGTCCACCATGTACTGCCCCAGACCGGGGTAGACAAACACTGCCTCAATCACCACCACCCCAACCACCAGGTAGGCCATATTCAGTGCGACGACGGTGATGATAGGTGCCGCCGCGTTGGGCAGGGCGTGGTTGACGATGACGCGCCGGCGCGGCGAGCCTTTCAGGAAGGCCATCTCAATATAGGGCGTTGACATGACCGACAAGACCGAGCTGCGCGTCATGCGCAGCATGTGCGCGGCAACCAGCAGCGTCAAGGTCAGAGCGGGCAGCGTGGTCTGAAAAATCCGCTCGCCAAAGCCCATTCCGCCCGACACCATGGCCAGCGAGGGAAACACGTGGAAGTTCACCGCGAACAATATGATCAAAAGATAGGCAATAAAAAATTCAGGCAATGAAATCGCAATCAGCGTCAACACATTGGCCAGGCGGTCTGACCACTTGCCTTCATTGATC
>Ga0214921_10002886_pt1 | contig 27158 bp, 26 predicted proteins | sample LL1505_MetaG_FD_177992 | JGI IMG/M metagenome (GOLD analysis project Ga0214921, IMG submission 177992) | Freshwater microbial communities from Lake Lanier, Atlanta, Georgia, United States - LL-1505 | ecosystem: Environmental > Aquatic > Freshwater > Lake | place: USA: Georgia | collected... | reverse complement strand
CGGCATAGCACCTGCAAAAGATTGGGAAAGCTGGTGGCAACAAGAAGTCATCAAGAAGCGTATCGGAGCGCCTTGGAATGCCAGCTTAGACGCAAAGAAAACATGAACGTAGCAAAGCTCATCAAAAGCCAAGGTTTAGAACTCGTGCGCTTTGCATGGTGTGACACACACGGCATGTTACGCGGCAAAACACTCACGGCCTCCGCTGCGATTAAGGCGTTAGACCAAGGTGTTGGCATGGTCAGCACCTTGATGCTAAAAGACACATCTGATCGAACTGCCTTCAAGGTGTTCGAGCCTAGCATTGCGCAAGATTTGCCTGGCTTCGAGTTCGCAAATAACTTACTTTTAAAACCCATCCCCAACAGCTTCAAAGTGCTACCTTGGGCTGAAAAAACTGGTTGGATCCAATGTCAACCCGTTTTTCTAAATGGCGACAGTGTTTTGTATGACACGCGCTTCCAACTGCAAGCTGCTTTAGACAAACTCCTAAACAAGGGTTTGCAAATGGTGTGCGGCTTAGAAGTGGAGTTTCATATCTATCGATTGCGCGATGCCAAACACGGCATTGAATTAGACCCCAGCACCGCAGCTTGGCCAGGCCTATGCCCCGAATTAAGTTTGATCCACCCAGGCTTCAACCTTCTCTCAGAGAACTGGTTTGATATGGCGGAGGAACCGCTTCGTATCGTTCAGCACACTGCGCAGGCCTTAGGTTTGCCTTTGCTGTCATTAGAAATTGAACTCGGCCCCAGCCAAGTAGAAGCTGTTTTCGACGTCACCGATGCACTCACCGCTGCCGACAATATGGTGTTATTTCGCAGCGCGGTGCGCCAAACGTTAAGGCGTGCTGGCTATTACGCCACCTTTATGTGCCGGCCGCCGTTTGACAACATCATGTCTAGCGGCTGGCACCTCCACCAGTCACTTATAGACATAAAGTCAGGACGCAATGCCTTCATGCGTGACGCCCCGCAAGCCGACACACAAGATAACGATGCACGTCACACACTATCTGATGTAGGTACACATTACCTTGCTGGTTTGCTGGAACACGCCCAAGGCATGACTGCGATGTGCACGCCCACTGTGAACGGATTTGGACGATTTAGACCTAACGCTTTAGCGCCGCAATCTATTCTGTGGGGACGCGATAACCGTGGCGCCATGCTACGTGTCATAGGACAAGCGGGCGACAAATCTACACGCATAGAAAACCGCTTAGGTGAGCCTGCTGCTAATCCTTACCTTTATATGGCGTCGCAAATTCATACAGGTCTACAAGGCATACAAGAAAAACTGATACCGCCATTAGCAACGAATTCACCTTATGGCGATGGCAATGAAGCGTTGAATGGACAAGCGGTTCGCATTCCCAATAATCTAAGCGATGCTTTGCTGGCCCTTCAAGAGGATAGCGCTATGCGTGAAGGATTTGGCGCAGAATTTTTACGTTATTACTCCCGTATAAAAAATTCTGAGCAACAACGATTTGATGCTGCTGAAGACAAATTAGAATTTCAAAGGCGTGAGTATTTCAGTCGTATTTAATGTCCTATGCAAACTAAATTTATATTTAGTTTTCATTGCACTCTTACACTCCATATACATAACCCTTCTAACTTACTATTAAACAAGCATGGTAAAAATTGTTTTATTCGAAAGTACGAACGTCAACTCTGGCACGACGATTGAAGTCAAATCTGGGCAGAGTTTGATGAAAGCCGCAGTAGGCGCCAATATTGAAGGTGTCGCAGCAGACTGCGGTGGCACATTGACCTGCGCCACTTGTCACGTGATGGTGCGTGAGCCTTGGCTTAGCCAATTACCAGCCATGAGTGATGATGAAGACGGCATGCTCGACTTTGCCGCTTGCGCACGTCAAACCAATAGCCGCTTGTCTTGTCAAATTTCGCTAACCGAAGCGATGGATGGTATGCAGGTAGATTTACCGGCTAGCCAATATTGATTTTTATTTACCTAAAGTCTTCACCATCGCTTGTGCGATGGAAGTTTTGCCTTGTTCAAGCAATTTATCCACGGCACCCTGTAGATCACGCGGCTCGCGGTTTTGGCTAAGTTTGGACTTGCCTTCAAAACGCTCAATCGCTATTTCTATTCCGACAATCGCTTTGAGCATGCCATCGATGTATTCAGGTGTTGAGTCGCCCATCTTCCATGGCTTAGGTTCCTGCGATTCGTGTGTTCGCGTTAAGCGCGAGACCACACCACGCATAAATTTTTCATCATCACGCACTGTCAATCGTCCAAATACATGCACCACTTCGTAATTCCACGTGGGCACTTGGCGATGGGTTTCGTGCTTGCTGGGATACCAATTGGGAGAGATATAGGTCTCATCACCTCGAAAAATCACCATCACATTAGCGCCCTGCAAGCATTGTTGCCACACAGGATTGGCTCGAGCCACATGCCCAGTCAAAACGCCTAATTTACCAGCGGATGGATTGAACTCAAAAGGAATGTGATTGGCGTCTAGTCCGCTAGCCGAAGATGTCACCAAAACACCCAAAGGGTGTTCTCCCATGATGCGGTGAAGCACTTGGGGGTCTGTAATGGCGAAATGTGCAGGGATGTACATCTGTGGAAGGTTGTGATTTATTGGTATTTCTATGAACTATACATACCCCAGAGCATCCACACCACCCCCTATCCATTGGAAAGCGCGTCGGAAGTTAAGTTGCCCAGCATAGTAGTGAGCAGCATATCGTCAGCAAAAGCGCTTGCTAAATTCTCCATTTGCTCCGCCTCCATTGCATCAAGCTCAAGCCGACTCTGATTAGTCCAAGCTAGCGCAGCCGCTATAGACCTTTGCTTGTCCACCTCAGGAGAATAGTGCATCTTTTTAAAAACTCGTTTTCGATAATCTTCATCAGACGCAATGTGCTGGGCAGATAACAAGGTATTGATTTCATCGAGAAGTGTTCGCTGATTCTCAATGTGCGAACTAGCAAACATACGACTAGCCTCAAGCCAATCATTTACGTCCGTGGGGGAATAGTTCAAAGGCGTAAGTTGAGGATGCTCCTTCAGCGTTGATACAAACTTATCTATCAATTGCGCATCATGCCCGTAAGCCAGCATTAGGAATTGAACTGTTTGCCTCCAAAGCGAGTCCACATATTCGCTTCTAGAAAACAAGGGGCCGGGCAATCGATGCAAAGCCATATGGCGGATTTTGTCGAGTACCGATCTGGCTTTGTTTTCACCATAAAAACTACCAAAGTCACCATTCTTCTTGTCAATATGGTGCACTATGCGCAATGCAAACTCGGGGCCATACAGCTGGTCGCGATCAGCACTGACAGTAATCTTGAGAGGCATCGGGTCTGAAGCATCAGCGCCTGAGGTGTGTCGAAGGGCTGATAGAAGAATATGCTGCTTCACTGGAGTAGGCATATCAAAAGGTTCTAACCACTCTTGGCCAAGCACAAAGCTAATTTGTGCATGCAACTGGCTTTGCAGTGGTTCGCCATAAATGCGCTCTTCAGGCCAACGGCCATGGTCGTGTAACAAAGCACCTAGTACTCCGACGCGCTCCCAACCATCCACTTGCTCGGCGTGTATGTATGCCAAAGCAGCAGAAGGCACTTTGTACATCGCATGACGCGCGTCGTGCGCTGGCTGGGCGTTTTGCGCATGGGTAGCCATTTGCTTCCACAAAGCATTACAGGCCAAGCGCAAAACATCTTGTCCTTCTGATGACCAATACCAAGCGTTAAATTCTTGTGTTTGTGCTTTTGTAAAAGAATACGGAACAGTTTCAATAAAGGTTTGACTGCGTTGCTTTAAAAAAACTGGCAGTACTTCAGATAGGTCTTCGGGCAATGGATCGCGGAAGAAAAACTGCGGCCAGTTAGTCGTGTTTTGCAGCAGTAGACTGGTATTCATGATTAGACACAATAGCTTGGCGGAGAAGGAGGGATTCGAACCCTCGGTAGGGTCGCCCCTACGCCTGATTTCGAGTCAGGTACATTCGACCACTCTGCCACTTCTCCGCGTGAAATGCTGTATGTCGACTGGTGATTCTAACCATCGGCTTTTAAACTAAAAGCGCTAAGCACGCAGCTCTGAAACACCACCCATATATGGTCGCAACGCTTCAGGCACGCTGACGCTTCCATCTGCTTGCTGGTAGTTTTCTAAAACAGCCACCAATGTGCGTCCCACTGCTAAACCTGAACCATTGAGGGTGTGTACGAGTTCGTTCTTACCTTGTGCATTTTTGAATCTTGCTTGCAAACGACGTGCTTGAAACGCCTCGCAATTAGAAACCGAGCTGATTTCGCGGTAGGTATTTTGCGCAGGCAGCCACACTTCTAAATCATGGGTTTTGCTTGCACCAAAACCCATATCGCCTGTGCACAACGCCATCACGCGGTAAGGGAGTTTTAGCTTTTGCAAAATAGCTTCCGCATGCGCTGTCATATCTTGCAAGGCTTGCTCGCTGTGGTCGGGATGCACGATTTGCACCATCTCTACTTTGTCAAACTGGTGTTGGCGAATCAAGCCACGCGTGTCGCGCCCTGCACTGCCAGCCTCTGATCTAAAGCAAGGTGTGTGCGCAGTCAACTTGAGTGGCAAATCACTTTCTGCCAACACCACATCACGCACAAAATTTGTTAGCGTGACTTCGCTGGTGGGAATTAAATACAGCGCATGGTTATCAGCGGATTCACCTTCTTGCCCGCCTTTTTTGGCAGCAAATAAATCTTCTTCAAACTTTGGTAACTGGCCTGTGCCGCGCAGAGTGTCGCTATTGACGATGTAAGGCGTGTAGCACTCGGTGTAGCCATGTTCTTGGGTTTGCACGTCGAGCATGAATTGCGCAAGTGCACGGTGCAAGCGGGCGATCTGGCCTTTCATCACCGTAAAGCGTGAACCAGAGAGTTTCACGCCCATGTCGAAATCTAAGCCTAGTGGTTCGCCTAAATCTACGTGGTCTTTAGGTGCGAATGCCAAAGGCTGTGGGTCTTTACCAGTGGCGCTCCAGCGGCGTAACTCCACATTGCCGTGCTCGTCGGCACCCACTGGTACGCTTTCATTGGGCAAGTTAGGCACTGCCAGCAACAAGGTTTGTAACTCCGCTTGCAAGATATCAAGACGCGCAGCAGATTGCTCGAGTTCGGTTTTGATATCTGCAACTTGCGCCATTTCAGCATCGGCACTTTCGCCTTTTGATTTGCGAATGCCAATTTGTTTAGACACAGTATTGCGTATCGATTGCAATTCCTCAGTACGGGTCTGCAATTTTTTGCGCTCGTTCTCTAAAGTTTGAAATACTTCAACATTTAAAAAAACCTGTGGTGACTTACGGGTTTCAAGTCGCGCAATAACTTGGGGTAAGTCGCGACGCAATAGGTTGATGTCTAACATTTACTTCAATCCTTTAGGTAAAGGAAATTTAATAGTCTCTTGAATACCATCCAATGTCCGTACAGACACTGCGCCTAGAGCACGAATACGGGTGATGACTTCTTGCACCAAGATGTCGGGGGCTGAAGCGCCAGCTGTGAGGCCAACGCGGGTCTTGCCTTTAAACCATTCGGTTTGTAGTTCTGCGGCGGTGTCAACCATATAGCTCTCGGCACCATATCGTTGTGCGACATCACGCAGGCGGTTACTGTTGGAACTGGAGGGGCTTCCTACGACGATGACCAAATCGACTTCTGCGCTCAGCACTTTGACAGCATCTTGTCTATTTTGGGTCGCATAACAAATATCTTGCATTTTGGGGCGCCGAATACTTGGAAAGCGCGCCACCACAGCCTCTGTAATTTCTGCTGCATCGTCCACACTCAAAGTGGTTTGCGTCACAACGGCAAGGCGATCAGTTTGTTTGGGCTGAATATGCGCTACATCCGCAACGTCTTCCACCAAATAAATACCGTCAGCCAATTGGCCCATCGTGCCTTCAACTTCAGGATGGCCTTTGTGGCCAATCATCACAAACTCATATCCTTCTTTGTGCAACTTGGCGACTTCCACATGCACTTTGGTAACCAAAGGACAGGTAGCATCAAACACAGTAAAACCCCGGCGCGTAGCCTCTGCCTCAACTGATTTCGGTACGCCGTGCGCACTAAAGACTAAGGTGGCACCTGCAGGTACGTCGTTCAGGTCTTCAATGAAGATGGCACCACGGTTTTTTAGGTCTTCGACCACATAGGTGTTATGAACAATCTCGTGACGCACATACACGGGCTTACCAAATTTCAGCAGAGCTCGGTCGACGATTTCTATGGCACGGTCAACTCCCGCACAAAAGCCCCGAGGTTCGGCCAATACGATTTCTTTAAAGTTTTGCATAAAAGTCTCTACAAAATTCCAATGACTTGCACTTCAAACGTGACGGCTCGGCCAGCAAGTGGATGGTTAAAGTCAAACAAGACCGAGTCTTCCGTCACTTGCTGAATAGCGCCTGCAAAAGATCCTTGCCCAGTGGGTGCAGGAAACTGCACCACATCACCAACAGCATATTGCGCATCTGTTTCGCCCATTTCGTGGAGCAATTTTTTGCTGACCCATTGCTGCATGTCAGGATTGCGCTCACCAAAGGCTTCGCCTGCTGCCAATTCAAAGGTGGTGTGAGCGCCTTCTTCAAGGCCCAGCAAACGTTGCTCAACTGCTGGCGACAACGCACCGGCCCCAATAGACAAGGTGGCTGGCTTACCAGAAAACGTATTGATCACGTCACCTTGCGGTCCCGAAAGTCGGTAGTGCAAGGTCAAAAAAGATCCGTGGCCGATGGTAGGGTGGTGGGTTGAAACTGACATGACGTAATGGATTGACAGAATGCCTATTGTAGAAAGCTCTAGCTCCCATGAAAGACACGGTATCGATCCAGCAATTACCGCCAGATATGCGGCCACGCGAGAAAATTTTGGCGCTCGGCCCCGCGTCTTTGACCGATGCGGAGTTGCTGGCCTTGCTATTGAGAACGGGCATCGCTGGAAAGAACGTATTTGATTTGGCGCGCGACCTTTTGCGAGGCTTCAGAGGTTTTGCAGGTCTGGTTCACGCCAATGCGCAGGAATTAAAAACCTTCAAAGGCATGGGAGGTACAGCCAAGCGGGCACAATTGCTTGCGGTGCTAGAGATTGCCCGTCGCGCATTGACGCAAGAGATGCGGGAAAACGAGGTGATGCACTCGCCCGCCATAGTCAAACAATATTTGCAACTCGAGTTAGCCCAACTCAAACATGAGGTGTTTGCCGTGCTTTTTTTGGACGCCCAAAATCGTTTGTTGTCTTACCAACCGATGTTTCGTGGCTCACTGTCGCAAGCCATGGTCTATCCACGCGAGGTGGCAAAAACCGCACTGCAACTTGGCGCCAATGGCGTGGTGTTGGCGCATAACCATCCCAGCGGTGCAGTCCGCCCTTCACAAGCAGATATCGAGCTCACCAAAACCATGCAAGAGGCTTTGGGGGTGATTGATGTCACGGTTCGCGACCACATCATCGTGGCACAAGGCAAATATTTGTCGATGGCAGAGGAGGGCTTGATATGAAGTCCAAGTCTTTGCAAGACCTTGACGCCATGCGTAAAAAATTGGCAGATAACGCCAAGGCGAATGAATTAGCAGAACAAGCGCGTATCGCCCAAGCAAAGCGCGCGGAAGCAGAACGTAATTTATTTACGCGCGCAGTAGGTAAGGTCGCGCCTATTGCCAATCAAGAGCGTGTTTGGTCAGCGCCACAACGCCCCTCTACACGCCCTTTACAGCAAGACTTAGACGACGAAGCCGTGATGCACGAGAGCATGAGTGACGAGTTCGATATCAGCACATTACTAGACGTCGATGACCAACTGAGTTTTAGACGACCAGGTATTGGTACCGACGTAACACGCAAGTTACGCAAAGGGGAATGGAGTATCCAAGGACAAATCGATTTGCACGGTTTGCGCAGCGACGAAGCGCGCAATGCGATGGGGCAATTTATCCGAGACGCCAAGCGCATGGGTTGGCGCTGTGTCCGCGTGGTACATGGCAAAGGCTTGGGCTCTCCTGGCAAAGAGCCTGTACTTAAATCGAAAGTTCAGCGCTGGTTGGTACAAAAAAATGAGGTGTTAGCGTTTGTACAAGCTAAGCCTTCTGATGGAGGGGGTGGTGCGTTACTTGTCCTACTAGGTCCTGGTCAATCTATCTGACAGCGCAATACATAGGCGCTTGACCGAACACCCGCTTTTAAACCGACTGCGCTTGTCGCAAAGTTTGTACAACGGGTCGGCTGAGCACCTCACGCAAACCCCACCATCCTGCTGCCAACGCAAGTAATGCACCAACCACAGCACCCACCAAGGGCACCCAAGGGCTTGGGTTCCAACTGAATTCAAACGCATAGCGCGCCAAACCCCAGCCCATGGCAACAGCCACACTGGTTGCTAAAAATCCAGCCAACGCACCCACACCGGCTAACTCAGCCCGTTGCACTTGTGCCAACAAACGGTTTGATGCACCTAAAGCACGCAACACGGCATATTCACGCGCACGCTCTTCGCGCGTTGCTGTGACTGCGGCGAACAACACCACTAAGCCCGTAGCCAATGTAAATAGGAATAAAAACTCTACTGCACCCACCACTTGCTCCAGCACGCCTTGCACCTGTTGCAAGGCGGCACCCATATCAACATTTGTTACGTTGGGAAACTGCTTGACCAAGTTGTTATCGAAGCCCTGAAGTTCCGGCGCACGAAATGCAGCAATGAAAGTCGTTGGTACATCGTCCATTTGGCTGCGCGGAAAAATGACGAAGAAATTCACGCGCATTGATGCCCAATCGACATGGCGTATAGACGTGATGCGTGATTCATACAACACCCCAGCCATGTCAAAGCGCAAGACATCGCCGAGCTTCAAGCCTAAGGTTTTGGCTAATAGTTCGTCAACGCTCATGGCGTTGGGTTCTTCTGGTTGCCACTCTCCGGAAATGATGGGGTTGTTGTCAGGCAATGTGTCGCTAAAGGTCAAATTGAATTCACGGTCGACAAAACGTTTAGCGCGCTCCTCAGAATAGTCTTGGGCGCTTACTCCTTGGCTATTGACCGCTACCAAGCGTCCGCGCACCATGGGGTACCAATCGAACTTGTTCACATTCGCTTGTTTCAATGCATCTAAAAACGCTTCCGATTGCGCAGGTTGAATATTGATCACAAAGCGATTAGGAGCGTTGGCTGGCGTCGCATTACGCCAACTGTTGATTAAATCTGTTCGCAACAAAACCAACAAAGCCAAAGCCAACAAACCAACCGCCAAAGCACTCACTTGTAACATGGCATAAGCAGGACGCGCGCTGATTTGTCGGGTAGCCAGCATCAACCACGCTGGCGATTTACCTTCGGTCACACTGCGGCGCAGCAACTTCACTGCCAACCAAGCCATGCCAGCAAATACCAACACAGCACCAGCAAAACCACCTACCACCATCAAACCCAACAAGAAGTCTCTACTGGCTACCACTAGCAAAATTGCAAACCCTATCAAGCCCATAGCACTAACGACCCAAGTGACTGCTTTAGGCTCGCCTACTTCTCGACGAATCACACGCAGCGCAGGCACACTTGCCAGTTGCAACACAGGCGGCAAGCCAAATGCCAACAACAAGGTCAAGCCCGTGGCAAGTCCATACACTACTGGCCACCAAGTTGCTGCAGGCAATGCGGTTTCTACCAAGCCAGCCAGCAATTGCACAAAAACAAAGTGCACGCAGTAACCCAATAACAAACCAATAGCACTGGCAAACAAACCCACGCACACAAACTCGCCGCAATAAGACATTGCAATTTGCCTTTGACTCAACCCCAAGACACGCAACATGGCGCAATCATCCAAATGCTTGGATGCAAATGACCGTGCAGCCAACGCAACAGCAACAGCGCTTAGTAAAGCCGCCAGCAAAGCCACTAGATTTAAAAACTTACCCGCACGGTCTAAGGTCTGGCGCATTTCAGGCCGGCCGGTGGCCAATGACTCGACGCGAACGCCACGCACCTGAGGTAACTTGACTTGCTCTTGGGCCCAATTGACAAATCGCTCAACAGTCTCTGGTTCACCCACCACAGCAAAACGCCAAGTGATGCGACTGGCAGGTTGCACCAAACCTGTAGCGTCTAAATCTGCACGGTGCATCATCACGCGTGGCGCGAAGTTCATAAAACCTGCACCTCGATCTGGCTCTTGCAACAACACACCGCCAACAGACAAGCGCTTGTCGCCAAGCCACATTGCGCCACCGACCTTTAAACCTAATGCGTCTAAAGCGCTGGCTTCGGCCCAAACTTCGCCTGGTTGAGGAATTTTTTGTGTATTACTTTTTTTCTTTGATGCGGCTTCAGCTTCTTGCGTGATAGGGGCTTTGATGCCTTGTTCGGTATTTACAGTTTCAGAACCATCAGACGTTGCATATTTAAGTTGCCCACGCAGAGGGTAGCCGTCGTCTACAACTTTCAAGGCAATCAAGCGGCTTTTACCTGCACTGCTATCTTCTGCCGAAGTTTCACCCCGCGCCATGGTGGGAAAGCTCAAGGTGGTCACTGCCTTTAGACCTAGAGTTTTTGCTTGTTTGATAAATGCAACAGGAGTTGGCTGGTCGCTGACCACCACTGCATCACCTCCTAACAATTGCCCCGCATCACGCAACAAACCCGCATTCAATCGATCAGCTAAAAAGCTGACCGAACTCAAAGACGCAACACCCAATGCAACGGCGAGCACCAACAAACGCAACTCGCCCGCGCGCGCGTCACGCCAAAGCGTGCGCCATGCGAGGTGCCACCAAGCGGCGCCGTGGTGCGGTGTTGGTTGTGTGTCTGCCATATCTCTCTTATGTTCGAGTCCGAGTTTCAGCTTTAACTTTGCTTGGCATCTAAAACCAAGCGCTCGCTTTGCGTGTAACAAAGAAAGTGTTTGTTAGTTGCCCGGCCAATCGTGCACAGTGACAAACGTTGGGCCAAATCAAACCCCATTTGCGTGATGCCACTGCGTGAGACGACTATGGCCACACCCATTTGTGCAGACTTCATCACCATCTCGCTGGTCAACCTGCCAGTGGTGTAAAAAATTGAATCTTGATCCGCTTGAATGCCCTGCATCCACATCCAGCCAGCAATAGTGTCGATGGCATTGTGACGGCCGACATCTTCCACAAATAATTGCATGCGCTCACCTGCAAACAAAGCACAACCGTGGACTGAGCCAGCGGATTTATAAGTGCTCTCTTGCACACGAATGGCGTTGAGCAAGGCGTACAAGCGCGATTGGGTGATGGTGGCGTTGGGCACGGTGAGCGCATCTATCTCATCCATCAATCCACCAAAGACACTGCCTTGCCCACAACCGGTGGTCACCACACGGTGTTCGGTGCGCGCTTGCATATCGTCAACCCCATGATGGGTTTTGACGGCAGCAACGCCAGCGCCATCCTCTCCCGCGTCCCAATCCACGGTGATACTTTCGACCTCTTGTGCACTAGACACCAAACGCTGGTTGCGCAAGTAACCGAGCACCAACCACTCTGGATGTGCGCCTAAGGTCATCAAGGTCACGAGTTCGCGTTTGTCCACATAGACCGTCAAAGGTCGCTCAGCAGGAATCGAGATGGTGTCTTGCATACCATGCTCATTGATCACTTGCACCTCGCGTGTCAAAGAGGCTTGGGCTTGGGTCAGACGGGGCAACATGGGATGTGAGGCTACAACAAAAAGGGCCGGTGCCTGTTGGCATCGGCCCATAAACGCTTGGAGTTAAGGTTTAAGACTTTTTCGCAGGGGCTGCGGCAGGGGCGGCAGCTGGTGCCGCTGGAGTCGCGGCCGGTGTAGCGGCAGGCGCCACTGCAGCAGTAGGCGTGGCTTCTGGCGGGGTGTAGACAAACTTACCAGGATCGGCGCAAGGCGCTGTCGCGACCGGTTTACCGGCTTTGGCTTTGTTGGTGCGTTGCACATGCGCGGCTACTTTGTCTTGCGACTTGCAGAGCAAATACCCGTCTGCTTTGGCAGTGTGGGCTGTTTTGGCTGCTGCCTCAGCGGCCTTGGCTTTGGCCTCGTCATTGGGTGGCGGCAGTTTGGCGAAGGCTGCGGTGCTTAATGCAAGTAAGAGAGTTGCAAGCAGTGTTGGTAAAAGGGGTTTGTTCATATCTGTTCTCCTATTCAACGCATTCAAGCGTGCGCTGTGGTGTTCGCACCAGGCTCTGGACTTCGGTGCGCGGGAATCTTGCCAGCTTGGATATCAGCGTGCCAGAGTTCGTGGTGTTCTTTGGCCCAAGTTTCATCGACATAGCCGGTGCGCATGGCGCTGTAGGCGCCTTCCATACCGATCGTGCCAATGTAGATGTGTCCAATGAACATCGCCATCATCAATACAGTTGCCACCGCGTGGACCATGTGGGCCACCTGCATGGTGCCACGTTCATAAATCAGTCCAGGGACGATCTTGTCTAGGACAAATCCTGAGGCAACGACCACCGCACCCAACAAGAACACGCCACCCCAAAAGACCACTTTTTCACCCGCATTGAAGCGGTGCGAAGGGACTTCTTTGCCACTCAAAATACCGCCGCCTTTGAGCAACCAAACCAAGTCGCCTTTGGCAGGCAGGTTGTCTTTGATAAAGGTAAAAAACACCACAGTCAAAGACACTGCAAACAAGGGGCCGGCAAAGTTGTGCGCGTTTTTCAGCGCATAGGTCAGCCAACCAAAAAGAGTGTCGCCAATGACCGGTTGCAAAATAAATTTGCCGAACGCCATCACCAAGCCAGAGACTGCTAACACCACAAACGCGATGGCATTGCTCCAGTGGGCAGAACGCTCGAATGGCGTAAAACGCTCAATCTCACGCCCTGTGGGGGTGCCATGCAAACGGATGGCGCCTTTACGCCAATAGAAGATCGCAATGGCAAGCGCCACGATGAACAAAAGTGAACCGCCGTAAGGAATGATCCAGTTGTTTCGTACTTGACGCCAAGCTTCGCCAGCATTGGTCAAACGTGAACCGGGATATTCGACAAACGGCTGTATCAGCACCCCTGCTTCAGGCGCTTCGCGCACAGGCAGACTGCTGTAGCCCGCCACGCCCTTGCCAACATCACGCCACATCGGTGCGTTGTTGCCGGGTTGAACCTTGGCACGCTCGGCATTGGTTTGCTCGGCGTACCCAGCAGCTTGGTCCGCATCAGGCTTGACGTCCATGATGTTGGCGCTTTTCACCGCTGGTGCAGCTTTGTCTTGCGCTTGGGCTTGCGCAAAGACTCCGAGAAGAGCGGCTAGTAAAAATGAGGTGATGAAACGAGGCATCTTGGTTCCCCTTATTAAGGTGAACGGGTGTGGTCGTTTTGGCCGTATTGAGCGCGTGCGTTCAATTGGCGCTCCCAACTGGTTTTATCACCGGCTTGCCAGCCTTTTTCGATAAAGGCATTGGTCACACCGCTAAAAGCGGTGGCATCGTTTTTGGTACCGAGCATTTGGGCTTTTTCGCCGCAAGCACTTAAAGCCATTGCGCTGGTCGCTATCAAAAGAGCAAGGGAAGGTTTGATCATTTTTTGACCCCCTCAGCTTGCGGCTTCTGACCGGCTTGGGCAGAACCGTACGCAGTTCCCCAACCCCACACTTCAGCGCCTTTGTTGCGCTTGACAACACGGTTGCGGAAGATATCGGCCACCACGTCGCCGTCGCCTGCGAGCAAGGCTTTGGTGGAACACATTTCAGCGCAGGCAGGCAACTTACCTTCGGCCAAACGGTTACGACCATATTTTTCGAACTCAGCTTGGCTGCCATTCGCTTCGGGGCCGCCAGCACAGAAAGTGCATTTGTCCATCTTGCCGCGCACACCAAATGTGCCTTGTGAAGGGAACTGAGGCGCACCAAATGGGCAAGCGTAAGAGCAGTAACCGCAACCAATGCAGGTATCTTTGTCGTGCAACACAACGCCTTCGTCGGTTTTGTAGAAGCAGTTGACTGGGCAAACCGCCATGCAAGGTGCGTCAGAGCAGTGCATACAGGCGACAGAGATGGATCTCTCGCCGGGTACACCGTCGTTCAGAGTGACAACGCGGCGGCGGTTAACGCCCCACGGCACTTCGTGTTCGTTTTTACAAGCGGTGACGCAACCGTTGCATTCGATGCAACGCTCTGCGTCACAAATAAATTTCATGCGTGCCATTGATTTTTCTCCTTTAACGCGGCGCTTTAAGCACGCTCAACGTTGCAAACGGTGGTCTTGGTCTCTTGCATCATGGTGACGCTGTCGTAGCCATAGGTGGTAGCCGTGTTAACCGCCTCACCCCGCACGATGGGCGCCGCACCTTTAGGGTAATGCGCCAACATATCTGCGCCTTGCCAGCGTCCTGAGAAGTGGAAGGGCAAGAACACCGTGTCAGTGCCAACACGGGGTGTGACCATCGCCATCACCTTGATACGTGCACCAGTAGGTGAGGTCACCCACACCTGCTCGCCGTTGCGAATGCCACGGTCGGAAGCTGCCTTGGGGTTGATCTCCACAAACATGTCTTGCTGCAATTCAGCCAGCCATGGGTTGGAGCGCGTCTCTTCACCGCCGCCTTCGTATTCGACCAAACGGCCAGACGTCATGATGAGCGGGAACTTCTCATGCACTTTGTCGGCGATGTTTTTGTCTTGCACGGTTTTGAACAAGGTGGGGAGACGCCAGAACGCTTTCTTGTCGGCGTGGGTGGGATACTTTTCCATCAAGTCTGGACGCGTACCGTAGAGCGGTTCGCGGTGCTGAGGGATCGGGTCAGGGAAATTCCACACCACGGCACGGGCCTTGGCATTACCAAATGGGTGGCAACCATGGTTTTGCATGAAGACGCGAATCATGCCGCCCGAGTTATCGGTCTTCCAGTTTTTGCCTTCGGCCAACGGCTTTTCAGCATCGGTGAGTTCGTCCCACCAACCGAGCTTTTTGAGCAAGACGTGGTCGAGTTCTGGATAGCCCGTGGTGATGTCGGCACCCAAAGAGTGGGAGCCGTCTTCTGCCAACAAGTTTTTGCCTTCACGCTCTACGCCGAAATTGGCGCGGAAGTTACCGCCGCCTTCCATGACGTGTTTGGAGGTGTCATACAAATTAGGTGAACCGGGATGCTTCAGCTCTGGCGTGCCCCAGCATGGCCATGGCAGGCCGAAGTAGTCTCCACCAAAGTCGTAGCCCGTTTCTTTGTCTTTGCCGCCTTTGGACTTCAAAGTCTTGACGTCAAAAAGGTGCATATTGCGCATATGCGCTTTGAGACGCTCTGGGCTTTGGCCGGTATAGCCAATCGTCCAGACCGACTTATTGATTTCGCGCAAGATTTCTTCGGGCATGGGTTCGTCCATGCCTTTGACTTTTTGCAGTTTGTAGTTTTTGACCAACTCTTTGCCAAAACCAAGCTTCTCAGCCAATTGGTACATGATCATGTGGTCAGAACGACTCTCCCACAAAGGCTCGATCACTTTGTCGCGCCATTGCAAAGAGCGGTTCGAAGCAGTGCATGAGCCACTGGTTTCAAACTGGGTGGCGGCGGGAAGCAAGTAGACCGCGCGGTTAGGGTTGGCATCTTCTGGCTTACCAGGCATGGCAGCCATCGCAGCGGTAGCAGAAGGATAAGGATCCACCACGACCAACAAGTCCAACTTGTCCATTGCGCGCTTCATCTCTAATCCGCGAGATTGCGAATTAGGCGCGTGGCCCCAGAAAAATACTCCCTTGAGGTTGCTTTCTTGATCGATCAACTCATTCTTTTCAAGAACACCGTCGATCCAGCGTGAAACGGTAATGCCAGGCTTACTCATCATGGCAGGGCTAGCAAAGCGGCCTTTGAGCCAATCGAATTCAACGCCCCATGCTTTGGCAAAGTGTTTCCAAGAGCCCTCTACGATGCCGTAGTAACCAGGCAAAGAATCTGGGTTAGGTCCAACGTCGGTCGCGCCTTGCACGTTATCGTGGCCACGGAAGATGTTGGTGCCACCACCTGACTTGCCCACATTACCCAAGGCCAACTGCAAAATACAAGAGGCACGCACGATGGCGTTACCAATCGTGTGCTGGGTTTGGCCCATACACCAAACAATGGTGCCAGGACGGTTTTCATGCAACCAAGTCGCCACTTTGAGCAATTGCTCTGGGCCCACGCCACAGGCTTCTTCGACCTTGTCTGGCGTCCACTTGGCCAAGACTTCTTCTTTGACCTTGTCCATGCCGTAGACACGGTCGTTGATGTACTTTTTGTCTTCCCAGCCGTTCTTGAAAATGATGTGCAACAAGCCGAACAAGAAGGCGATATCAGAGCCTGAACGGATACGCACGTATTCGTCAGCCCTGGCAGCAGTGCGGGTAAAGCGTGGATCGACCACGATCATCTTGCAGCCGTTTTCTTTGGCGTGGAGCATGTGCAACAAAGAGACAGGGTGCGCCTCGGCTGCGTTGGAGCCGATGTACATCGCGACCTTGCTGTTTTGCATGTCGTTGTACGAATTGGTCATCGCACCGTAGCCCCAAGTATTGGCAACACCAGCCACTGTGGTGGAGTGACAAATACGCGCTTGGTGGTCGCAATTGTTAGAGCCAAAGTAGCTCACAAATTTGCGCAGCAAATAGGCTTGTTCGTTGTTGTGCTTGGAAGAACCGATCCAATACACGCTGTCGGGTCCACTGGTTTTGCGCAAGTCGAGCAACTTGGCTGTTATTTCGTTCAGCGCCGTGTCCCAACTGATGCGTTCGTACTTGCCGTTGACCAACTTCATGGGATAGCGCAAACGGAACTCGCCGTGGCCGTGTTCGCGCAAGGCTGCGCCCTTGGCGCAATGCGCGCCTAAGTTGATGGGGGAATCGAACACAGGCTCTTGGCGCACCCAGACACCGTTTTCCACTACAGCGTCAACCGCACAACCCACTGAGCAGTGGGTGCACACCGTGCGTTTGACTTCGATTTTTCCAGTGCCGTCGCCAGCACCAGCGCTGGCGGCATCGGCTTTTTTCACCAAACTCAGTTGGGTAGCTGCCAGGCCAACACCAACGCCTAAACCAGAGCGGCGCAAAAAGCCTCGGCGATCTAATGTGGGTAGAGCTTGCGACAAACCGCGCTGGAGTCGGTCCACAAAGACGGACTGACTAGGCTGCGTTGGTGCGTTGGAAGAAGATGATTTACGTGTCAACAACATAGTGGCTCCTGAACTCAGACGCGGGTGGTCTGGTAATAGCGTTTCACATGCTCGCTCAAGCTGTAGCCGCCACCGTTCTCAGGTGCGGGAGGAAGTTTTGCAATTTGCGAAGGCTGGCCACCCATGTTGGGCAAGGTGGTTACAGCTACGGCTGCTGCGCTTGCAGCAGCTGCGCCCATAAAAAATCCGCGTCGCGAAGGCGCGGATTGTTCAAGGGCTGGGGTGTTGGGTTGTGCTTTTTTCATATGGAATTCCTCGCAATATCCGTATGCATACGGATTCATCCAGTACTTTAAGACCTTTAGACCCTTAATAACTAGGTAATAACGCTAGGCAGTCACCTAGATGACGAATAACGATTGTCAGTTAGGAGTAATAAAACTCTTGCGTCGCTTTTTCGAAAGCGCATTTGCGCTTACCGAAAAAACCTTAAACCATCAAATCAAATGCCTGCGCCTCGACGCTCACCAACGAACGCGTCAGTTCTGCCAATGCCGCATAAAAATGCGCCCTAGGGTTGGCTTGCACCGCATCGCAAAAAGCAGGGACCCACGGTTGCACATGGGCGGCAAAGAATTTAGCTTGTTGGGTGAGGTTGGAAACCGCTACATCGTCGCCAGCCACCAAGAAGCGCATGACTTCAAGCACATACGAAATATGGTCTTCCGTCTCCGACATCGTCGTGGCATCTCGGGTCAAACCCAATGCGGTCAAGTCTTCGCGTAACTTTGCCAATGGCTTTTCGTTCAAAAACCCACTCAAAAAATGCGAGGCAAATGCATAAACCTCTGGCTTGCCCACACCACCAAACAAAGCGTCATGCTCTTTTTGAATAGCCGCGTCGTCCATTTCGCGGGCCACGCCTACAAGCTGTCGCCACGGCTCTTCCAAAAATCCACCTGCTGCTGGTGCCTCAGTCGCTGCAACGCGCAATTGCGCCAGCAACTCAGCACGGCTTGGTGCGTAAAACAGTTCGGCGATCACGCCATAGAGCTCGGCGCGCGCGGTTTCTTCATCCAAGGCAGAGCTAGAAGGTGGATTTGTCATGAGATTTTTTGTTCGTCGCCGGCAGAGTAAATATCGATCACACGGCAATCGCCGCACATTTTGAGTCGCTCCAAAGCGGCGCCTTGGAACATCGCGTGTCCAGCCAATTTGCCCAACATAGCTTCCACCCCTTTGAGGGTACCGAAAGGTTTTTTACAACGGATGCATCCATAAGGCTGGGTCTCATTGAGCACACGCACCTCTTTGCGCTGCGGGGTGAGTAAAAGGCGTGAGGTTAAATCGATCGCTTTTTCAGGGCAAGTCGTCACGCATAAGCCGCATTGCACACAGTTTTTTTCTACAAAACGCAACTGAGGCGCTTGGGTGTTGTCTTGCAAGGCTTGCGCGGGGCACGCACTCACACAACTCATACACAAAGTGCAAGTCTCTTTGTTGATGTTGACCGTGCCGAACAAGGCACCCTCTTGGGGTAGTGGCAATGCTTCTGGTGGGTTAGGTGTTTTGAGAGCAGGCGCGTGTTCAAGAAAATGGTCTATCACTAGCCCCAAAGTGCCACGCTTTTCGGCGGTTACTGCAAATGGTGCGACTGGCACTTTGGCTTTTAAACGCTGTGCGCCGACTGTCAGTCTTTGCAAATCAGCGTCGAGTTCCAGCGCATTACCCGCTTGCACCAACTGCAAGGGAACTTGCCCTTTACCTGTGTATCCCAATCCTTCCAAAAGCGCTTGGCCTTGCGCCATTTGCGCTTGCACACCTTCAAAATATTGCGGCGCTTCTTCATCTGTCATCAAGACCAACACTTGCGCGGCACCATACGACAGAGCGCTTAACCAAACGTCTAACCCAGTGCTGGCGGTATGCCACAAGGCCAATGGAATGACGTGTGCTGGCAAGCCTTGGGCGAGGCGCAGTTGCGCTGCGCGACCGACCTCTTCTATCAACGCTTGGCCTTTGCCTTGGCTGTGAAGCAACAGAACAGCGTCTTTGCCGCCTGCCTTGGAATAAGTGTTGAGCAGTGTTTTAAGTTTGAGTCCGGTATGACTGGCCGCAGGATAGGCATAAGTCAAAGCGCCAGTCGGGCACACGGTGGTGCAAGCACCACAGCCAACACAGAGGTTGGGATTGACCACAATTTGTTGGCGCGACTTGTCGGAACGAATAGCTTCCGCCGAGCAAATGTCGATGCAAGCATTGCAGCCTACTTGCTCATTACGGCTATGCGCGCAGAGTTTTTGTTTGTAAGCAAAGAAGCGGGGCTTTTCAAACTCGCCCACCAACTCACGCACCTTGAGCAACGTAGACGTTGTGGCATCACGGAAATAACCTTGCGGCAAAGCGTGTTGGCTAAACGCGCTGTGCGCACGCAGGTCGAGCACCATGTCGAATTCAGCAAGCTCTTCGGCAGCTTGGCGGTCAAAGTTGATTGCCCCTACTGCTCCGCATGCCGTCACACAGTCGCGGTGTGAGGTGCACTTGTTGAGGTCAATTTGGTAGTCCAACCCAATGGCTTGCTCGGGGCAGGCGGCCACACATGCGTTACATCGTGTGCAAACGTCCAAATCAATCGGGTTGCTGCGCTTCCAAGTCAATTTGAAAGCACCTAACCATCCGTCTAACTTAACAATCTCACCGCCTAACACGGGGTGGTTTCGGTTTTGGGTGCTGATAGCTTGTCGCGACTGTGCACCCATTTTGGATACGCCATCCTGATTAGTTTGCGATGTATCGCCTTGCGTAAAAACTGTTACCTGCAAGTTATCCGCCAACATAGCGGCCACGGGCTCTGCAACATCTAGCGTTCCGATGATCAACAGACGGCCGTTACTCTTATAAGTAACCGTAGGAACGGGGTCTGGGTCTGGCAGATGCGCGGCAGCCAGAAGTGCAGCGATTTTGGGCGACGCGTTTTTAGCGTCTCGACTCCAACCACCGGTCTCGCGAATATTCACGAACTTAATGACCGAAGTTTTAGCGTGGGTCTGAACCGCCAAATCGCCAAAGAGCCTTTGCTCTTGGGTGCAAGCCACCACCACATCGTCATTGCCTTGAATCGCTTGCAGGTAAGCGCCGACATCGCGCCGACACAACGCAGTATGAAGCGTCAGCGGTTCAGACAGGCTTTGACCCAGCGCCTTCGGGTCGAGGGGCTGGGTCTGGTTGCAGTCGCAAATCAGTGTGGTCATGCGTGAGGGGCTCGGGTTTTGAAATTGTTGCAGAAGGGACGGACTGTGCCACGACTTGGGTGTCGTTGGCGCTAGGGATGTCATTTAGATTCGCATGCGCGTCTTTTTTCTCGTCATCTTCATCTTCAAAAAGATTCAAAAACTTAGCGCTGACCATCTGTCGCAACATCGCTTGGGGGATTGGGTCAGATTGTCCGTAGTCGTCGATGTAAACATCCATTCGGTCCATCACATTGAAATGCGGATCGGCAAACAGCTTTTTCATCGCCGCGTTTTTCACCTCTGGCGCGACCTCGCCGGCCATGAATTGGGTGTAGTCGGAATCCTTGGTGAGACTTTGTACATCTGCCATCGAAGGGGCTGGCTTTTGTTGCGCAGCGCTATCCAAGTGGGTTTTCTGATCGCCCTCTTGATCTAGCGAACCAACCAGCTTCGTCGGTGGCGCCAAGCTTTTTTCACTAATTTCATCCAAAGCGACGTTCTGGCGAACCTCCGCTTTGCGTCGAGACCAACGACTTAAAAAGCCTGCTGGGGTTTCATCATTGGCCATGTTGCCCACCTCGCACTTTGTTCGTGCTCACCGAAGCCGGATTGCCAAAACGGTCTTGCAAACCTTTGAAGCTCTCTGGCCGTTTGCGTCGTTTGGTCTCTTCCACCCAATGGGTTTGGGCGAAGTCGGCCATCCATGCGACCACCTCGACGGGAGCTTTGACTTGGTCTACGTTTTCTTGCGCGTCCAACCAACGGCCTGCGTCGTGGTAACTCAAACTCACCATGGCTGGGACGGCGATGACTTCGTCTGCAATCGCAGGTTCCTCTTCCATACGCCACAAGACAAACCAGCAGGGGTCCGGCGAAGTGAGGTTGAGGTAGTAGCCTTCAGGGTCGTCTTTGAACAACTCCACCGTAAACCCAGGATGCAACCAAATTTGCTCGTCTTCTGTTTGCCGTAAACATTGGGGCGCAGTGCCAAAGTGCTCTGCGTGCGGCGCCAAGTCATGCCCCACCACGTCATGCAAGACCCAACGCCAAGGCTGCCAATGGCTCATAGCACCGGGCACACGCTCGCGGCGCATGACGACGGCTACTTGCAAACTAGGGCGTGAGGACATGCGGCGATCTTATAGAGGTGCACTAGCTTTTAATTTCAAAGGGATTCAGAAGATCCACGCCAAAAGATTTGAAATCTGCAACATTGCGAGTCACAACCTTGAAGTTATGTACCAAAGCGGTAGCAGCAATCATGGCATCTTCATACAAAGTGTCTGAAGTACGGTGCATGAGGCGCGACCATTTGCGAAAAGCCGCCCCGTCCATAGGAAGCACACTGAATGAATCGGCCAGTTGATCCAGCCAACTTTCAATCTCTTTTGCTTTTAAAGGATCTTGCTCTCTAGTTAACTCGATGCCCGCTTGGATTTCAGCCAATGTCACCGCAGAAATAAAGAGGTCGCTATCGTTGATCGATTGAATCCAACCCACTACCCCGGTATGGGGCTTGGTTCTACGCAACTCAGAGACAATGTTGGTGTCTAACAAATACATCTTCAGGAAATTCCATCGATAGAACGTCTTTTCGCTTTGCCTCGCAATGGCACAGAAAAGGTATCGGATCGCCCCTGCTCGGATAAAAGCAATTCTTTCAAAGTCATCCTGGATGTTGCCTGCATACGCTGCCAAACCGGCAACGGGACCAGCACAGCAGCATCTACGCCTCGCTTACTGACCATTTGAGGACCATCGCTTATGCAAGCATCTAGAAATTCGCTAAATCGGGCTTTAGCATCTTGTATAGGCCAAGTTTGCATAAAACACCTCCTTTTGACTAGTTACCTGACTAGTTTAATCGAGGCTTATCCACTTTGCAAGCGACTTTTAATACCGTCTTATTGCGCATAAAGCCAACCTTGGTTTCCAAAGATTTAGGTAACAGCAGTCCTCAATACGTCTCCAAATGCAAACGCCCTTCACGCTTCAACACGGGGGCAATTTGCTCCCAGCCAATTCCGGCGTCATTGGCGATATCGCGCAAGGCCATGACAACGCCCTCTTCCATGCTCTTCAAACCACAGACATAGAAGTGGGTGTTTCCGTCTTTGAGCAAAGAAGCCAAATCGGCGCTGCGTTCACGCATGGCGTCTTGTACATAGCGTTTGGGCTGTCCCGGAGTGCGAGAAAACGCGAAATGGATATCAATAAAGTCTTTGGGCAACTTTTGTAACGGACCGAAGTAAGGCAACTCTTGCTGGGTGCGTGCGCCAAAAAACAGCAACAACTTGCCACCTTCAAACTTGCCGCTTTGGCGAAGTCTGCGTCGCCACTCCGTCATCGCGCGCATTGGCGCGCTACCCGTGCCCGTGCAAATCATCACAATGTGCGATTTGGGATGGTTAGGCATCAAGAAACCAGATCCAAACGGCCCGATGACTTGGACGTCATCGCCAATCTTCAAGTCGCATAAAAAGTTAGAAGCCACACCTTTCACAGCCTTACCTTGGTGGTCTTCCACCACGCGTTTCACAGTCAAAGAGACATTGTTGTAACCCGCGCGTTCCCCATTACGCGGGCTTGCAATCGAATACTGGCGCGCATGGTGCGCCTTGCCTTGTGCATCCAAGCCAGAAGGAATCACACCAATCGATTGGCCCTCTAAAACAGGAAACGGGACGCCACCAAAGTCCAGCACGATGTGGTGCGTTTCGTTGTTTGTGCCTGCATCATTGACTTGCACATTGCCGACTACCTTGGCGGTAATTGGAGTCTTAGGACCGTGCAAATTCACATACGGATGAGCGGCAGACCAAGGTGGCAGAGTAGACCCGTAACTAGAAGATGTAAACGCTTGGGCTTCTTGGGAATCTGAAGCAACAAATGTTGCTGCCGCCTCTTGTTGCGCTGTAGCAGTTTGCGGCGCTGAGGCAACCACAGGCTCATGCAAAACTTCAGGCAACTCGTCCCATCCCAACTGCTCCTCCAAGCTGTAAGCAGATGCTTTTGGCATCGAACGCCAGTTATCAATCGACCCCGTCGGGCAAGGCGGCACGCAGGCCATACACAAATTACATATGTCAGCGTTCACCACATAGTTACGCGAGTCATGCGTAATCGCACCCACTGGACATGTGGCCTCACAGGTATTGCATCGAATGCAAATCTCGGGGTCGATCAGATGCTGTTGTATGAGTTCTGTGGTGGCGGTCATGGCAATTAATTAAACCGAACGTAATCAAAATCCATAGCCTGACGGTTAATCCCCATATTAGGCGGCGCAATCCAATTAGCAAACTTGCCAGGCTCGACAACCCGCCCCATCAAACTAGCCACATAGGCGCGATCTTCAGAGGTAGGCAACCACTCATCCACCTTGACACTCCACTCCGACTCAGACACCACTCGACCATCCGGCGACACTTTGCTTCCGGAGAGCGAACCAATATTGCGGTGGAAAGCTTTGTGTGGAACGGTCAATTTGAAAGGAATACCTGCCTTGGTGATCACACGGTTCCAGCGCTCGACACCACCCACCGAATCATTGATGTAGTCGTCGCGCAGCACTTCGTTCAAAGCGTTGAGCATGGGTACTTCTTTTTCTTGCAACTGGCCATTGACCACTTCCAAAACTTTGTAATGCTCGCCACGCAAAGTATGGTCGTCGTTGCGCTTGCCTTCTTCGTAGCGGCCTTTCAAGCCAGAGCTGTAAAACGTGGCAGCGTTAGAAGATTCATCCGCGCCGAACAAATCGATGGTGACGCTGAAATGGAAGTTGATGTAGCGCTGAATCGTCGGTAGATCAATCACACCTGCTGCGCGTAATTTGTTGACGTCATCGGTTTTGAGTTGGTTCATCATCTCGACGGTGCGTTGGATCACGCGCGAAATACCTGACTCACCTACAAACATGTGGTGCGCTTCTTCGGTCAACATGAACTTGGTCGTGCGGGCCAAGGGGTCAAACGCACTTTCAGCCAATGCGCACAACTGGTATTTACCATCGCGGTCGGTGAAATAGGTGAACATGAAGAAGCTCAGCCAGTCAGGCGTTTGCTCGTTGAAGGCTTGCAAGATGCGGGGGTTGTCGTCGTTGCCACTGCGACGCTCAAGCAAAGCTTCAGCTTCTTCGCGGCCATCGCGTCCGAAATGTTTGTGCAGCAAATACACCATCGCCCAAAGGTGACGCCCTTCTTCCACATTAATTTGAAAGAGATTGCGCAAGTCGTACATGCTCGGCGCAGTCAGCCCCAAGTGGCGCTGCTGCTCAACAGATGCTGGCTCTGTATCGCCCTGCGTCACGATGATGCGACGCAAGTTGGCGCGGTGTTCGCCAGGCACGTCTTGCCAAACGCTCTCGCCCTTGTGATCGCCAAAGTGGATCTTGCGCTCTTGATCGCCTGGGTTCATAAAAATTCCCCAGCGGTAGTCACGCATCTTCACGTGACCGAATTGCGCCCACCCTTGCGGGTCGACGCTCACGGCTGTGCGCAGATAAACGTCCATATCGGTCGAGCCTTCAGGGCCCATATCGTCCCACCAGTTGATGAAGTTGGGTTGCCATTGCTCCAATGCGCGCTGCAAGGTGCGGTCACCAGAGAGGTCGACGTTGTTCGGGATTTTTTCGCTGTAGTTGATGCCTGTCATGGGATGCTCCAGTGTGGGTAATTTTTTAAACGCGGTTTAAATCGAATGCGGCTTTTTCGCCTTTGCCGTAGACCTTCAAAGCGCCCTTTTCGCCAACAGCGTTGGGGCGGTTAAAGATCCAGTTTTGCCATGCAGACAAGCGGCCAAAGATGCGTGTCTCCATCGATTCTTTTTGGCAGAAGCGCAAGTTCGCTTCTAAGCCAGTCAGGCTGTCGGGCGACATAGATGCACGCTCTTCGATGGCAATGCGAATCTCATCTGCCCAGTCGATGTCGTCGGGTGCGGCGGTCACAAGACCTAAGGCTAAGGCTTGGTCGGCATCTAGCATCTGGCCCACTACAGCACGCACGTTTTCTAGCGGTTGCACTTCTTCATAAAAGCGACGTTGTAAACGCGACTGGTGGTTGACCATCGGGAAGTGACCGAAGTTCAAAGCGCTTAAAACCAATTTGGGGGCTTTTTCTGGTGTGTCGGGCAAGGCCAACATATAAGTACGGTCAGCGGCGAAAGCTAATTCAGCCAAGGTGCCCGCAAAGCAAGAGCCTTCGTCGACCAAAGCAAACAGCGAGCGCGAAGAGACATCGATGCGCGCTAAGGTGCGACGCAACATGCCCAGTGTCTCGTTGACCAACCAATGGCTGGCGTTGTCCAGCAACACAGAGTCTGACTGCAAGGCCAATTGCGCGTCGCCTGCGGTGCGCAAGAGCCATGTGCCGACGTCGAGTTCATTAGTTCGCATGCTCAAAATCGCATCGTCTAACTCGCGCGCCATTTGCAAGGGGTACCAATTCGCGCCCGCAGCTTCGATGCCTGCGATTGTCTTAGGCACTGCGGATTTAGGCGCATGCACGGTAAACGTCGCTGTGCGCTTGGCGCGGTCAATCGCAACTTGGACATTTTCGTAAGTTAGACCGTCCGAGCTTGTTGTTTTGTTCAAGGGCGTTAACTTCACGCCTTTGCCTGCAGCTGCAGCGCCAGCGCGTTTGCTTTGCGCGGCATAGCGGGTGGCGCGCGTTTGTACCGCCTCTGCAAATTTAGCGGGCTTGGCGATTTCGTCGACCAAACGCCAATCGACTGCGCGTTGGCCACGCACGCCTTCGACGCTGGTACAGAAGATATCTGCGTGGTCGTGGCGCACTTTGCGTTTGTCGGTGACGCGCGTCAAACCACCTGTGCCGGGTAATACGCCGAGCAGGGGCACCTCGGGCAATGAAACGCTGCTCGAGCGGTCATCGACCAAAACGATGTCATCGCAGGCCAAAGCTAATTCATAACCGCCTCCGGCGCATGCGCCATTGACAGCGGCAATGAACTTCAGGCCGTCATGGCGGCTGGAGTCTTCGATGCCATTGCGGGTTTCATTGGTGAACTTACAAAAGTTGACTTTCCAAGCGTGGGTGGAGAGCCCCAACATAAAGATATTTGCGCCTGAGCAAAAGATGCGGTCTTTCAAACTGGTGACGACAACGCTTTTGACCTCTGGGTGCTCGAAGCGGATGCGCTGCAAGGCGTCGTGCAATTCAATGTCTACGCCCAAGTCATATGAGTTGAGTTTGAGCTTGTAGCCCGGTCGGATGCCGGCGTCTTCGTTGATATTGAGTTGCAGGGTGGCGGTTTCGCCATCGTATTTCACCGACCAGTGTTGGTATTGGCTAGGGTCGGTTTCGTAATTGACCGCCGTTGTATTGGGCATGTTTGTCTCCTCGTTTTTATGCATCATAATGCATTTATACAAATTGTTGGTTGCATTTTAATGCATTTTCCACCAATTTAGTAGGCTTATGCTATTTTCAGCAGCAGGTCGACTCTTTTCTGAGTGTTTAGCTAAGAAGCTAACTGGGCAGTTTCAATGCGCCCCTAATTTGCCGCCGAAGCTCCCTAAAACTATCTTCCAAAGGCTGGGCGCTGGTGTCAAACACCATATCAGCCTTGGCATAAAAGGCCGAACGACCATCCAAGATGCGTTTTAAGTCTTCCAAAGCTTCGTCGCTCCCTGCCATCGGTCGCATATCACCTTGGGCTGCGACGCGGCCCAAGTGGTCCTCGGGCAAGGCTTTGAGCCAGACTGTGAAGCACGTGCTCAGGGCTTCATTGAAAGTGCTCGCCTCTGACACCAAACCGCCTGGCGTAGCGATCACCACCTCTTTATATGTATGGACG
>Ga0214921_10002885_pt1 | contig 27164 bp, 19 predicted proteins | sample LL1505_MetaG_FD_177992 | JGI IMG/M metagenome (GOLD analysis project Ga0214921, IMG submission 177992) | Freshwater microbial communities from Lake Lanier, Atlanta, Georgia, United States - LL-1505 | ecosystem: Environmental > Aquatic > Freshwater > Lake | place: USA: Georgia | collected... | reverse complement strand
CCGTGCCCGTGACGCCGGCCAGGTCGAAAGCCGCTTCGAGATCGATGACCGCCGACGGGGCCCCGGCATTGGCCGAGAGGTTCTGGAGCGGCTGGACGACGTCCACCGCCAGGAGCCGGCGGGTCTCGAGCTGCTCAAGGCGGCCGAACGGCCGACGGCGGGGGTGACGACGACGCTGGGACATGGTGCTGAATCCTGGGGCGAACGCTCGCAGCACGGTCGCCGCCCGCCCGTCGCGGGCAGTCGCGAAGACCACGATTGAGACTATCTACGCAGCTCGGCCGCCGCCAGTTCGCGGTCGCGGCCGATGCCATCCCAAGTGTCTATCGGCCGCCGCAGCGTTTTTCGACAGCCCGCACGAGCGCGGCCCCCATATCGGCGGGGCTGTCGGCGATTTCGATCCCGGCGTCGGCCAGGGCGGCGAGTTTGGCCTCGGCCGTGCCCTTGCCCCCGGAGATGATCGCCCCGGCGTGGCCCATCCGCTTGCCCGGCGGGGCCGTGCGGCCGGCGATGAAGGCGGCCACGGGCTTGGTCACGTGGTGTTTCACGAACTCGGCGGCCTCCTCCTCGGCACTGCCGCCGATCTCCCCCATCATCAGGATCGCGTGGGTGTCGGGGTCGGCCTGGAAGAGCTTCAGGATGTCGATGAACGACGAGCCCACCAGCGGGTCGCCGCCGAGGCCCACGCAGGTGCTCTGGCCGTGGCCGAGCTGCGTCAGCTGCCAGACGGCCTCGTAGGTGAGCGTGCCCGAGCGGCTCATCACGCCCACGTGGCCGGGGGTGTGGATGTAGCCGGGCATGATCCCGATCTTGCACTCGGCCGGCGTGATCACGCCCGGGCAGTTGGGGCCGATCAGCCGGCTGGCGGAATCCTCGAGCACCGGCAGCACGCGGGCCATGTCGAGGACGGGAATCCCCTCCGTGATCGCCACCACCAGTTCGATGCCGGCCCCGATCGCCTCCAGAATCGCGTCGGCGGCGAAGGCGGGTGGCACGAAGATCATCGTGGCGTTCGCGCCGGTGGCATCGCGGGCCTCGGCGACGGTGTTGAACACGGGCAGGCCGGCGACCGTCTCGCCCCCCTTGCCCGGCGTCACGCCGCCCACCATCCGCGTGCCGTAGTCGAGGCAGCCCCGCGTGTGGAACTCGCCCACTTTCCCGGTGATGCCCTGGCAGATGACGCGGGTGTCGCGATTGACGAGGATGCTCATGGTTGAAACAGCCGAGGGCTGGCGTGGGGGGGAGGAAGGGAGCGTGTCAGGCCTTGCTGGCGGCCACGACCTTCTGGGCGGCGTCGGTCAGGCCGTCGGCGGTGATGATGGCCGTGCCGCTTTCGGCCAGGATCTTCTTGCCTTCGGCCACCTCCGTACCCTCGAGCCGCACGACGAGCGGCACGGTGAAGCCCACGGTCTTCGAGGCCTCGACGAGCGCCGTGGCGATGGTCGTGCACCGCATGATGCCGCCGAAGATGTTGACCAGGATCGCCTTGACGTTCTGGTCGGAGAGGATGATCCGGAAGGCCTCGGTGACCTGCTTCACGTCGGCTCCGCCCCCCACGTCGAGGAAGTTGGCCGGCTGGCCGCCGTGGAGCTTGACCAGGTCCATGGTGCTCATCGCCAGACCGGCCCCGTTGACGAGGCAGCCGATCGTGCCGTCGAGCTTGACGTAGGAGAGGCCCGCGGCCGCCGCCCGGATCTCGGCCGGTTCCTCCTCGGCCTCGTCACGGAGCGCGACCACGTCCTTGTGGCGAAAGAGCGCGTTGTCGTCGAAGGTCATCTTGGCGTCGAGCGCCACGAGCGTGCCATCCTTCGTGAGCACGAGCGGGTTGACCTCGAGCAGCGAGGCGTCGAGATCGATGAAGGCCTGGCAGAGCTTCGTGAAGAACGCCTCGGCATGCCGCCACGACGCCGTGGGCAGGTCGAGCTTCGAGGCCAGGAGCCGCGCCTGCCAGCCGGCCAGGCCGCGGTCGGGATCGAAGGGCTCGGAGAGAATCAGCTCCGGCGTCTTGGCCGCGACCTCCTCGATGTCCATGCCGCCGGCCGTGCTGGCGATCAAGACCGGCGAGCGGGCCGCACGGTCCACGAGGATCGCGCAGTAGAGCTCGCGGTCGATCGCACAGCCGCTCTCGACGAACACCTGCCGTACGGTCTGACCGGCGGGGCCGGTCTGGATCGTGACGAGCGTCTGGTTCAGAAGCCCCTTGGCGATCCGCTCGGCGTCGGCGGCGCTTCTTGCGAGCTCCACGCCCCGCTGGCCCGTTCCGGGCACCTGCCCCTTGCCGCGGCCGCCGGCATGGATCTGCGCCTTGACCGCGCAGATGGGCGTGCCGAGCGCCGTGTAGGCGGCGGCGGCATCGGCGGGCGACTTCGCCACCTTGCCGGCGAGCACCGGCACGCCGGCGGCCCGCAGGAGGTCCTTGGCCTGGAACTCGTGGATCTTCATGACGGGAGGCCTCGTGCCGGGGCGGGACAGGGGCCGCCGTGGGGCGGGACCCGGAGCCGGAAATATCGCAGGAAACGCCCCCGCCGCAACCCTCGGCCGCCGGCCGGCGGTCAGTCGGCTGCCCGGGGCGGCAGGCCAGCGGCCGCGACGGCGGCGGCCCAGGTCTCGGGATCGGCGGCGGCGATCGCCGCCGCGTGGCGATTCGCCGACTCGAGCGGGCAGGCGGAGAGATACCCCGCCACCGCCCGCCGCACGAGCGGATCGTCGCGGCCCAGCCGATCCCAGAGCGCCGCCACGTCGGCGACGCTCGTCCAGTGCCGCCAGCGGGCCAAGTCCACCGCCGCGTCGGCCGCGACGGCCGGGTTGGCCAGCAGCCGCGCCGCGGCCGCCGCGACCCGCTCCCGCGGGACCCGCTCGGCCAGGTATTCCCAGGCGAACCGGAGCGCGGCGAGCGTGTGGCGGGCGTCGCCGGCCCGCGTGTCGGCCGCGAGCAGCTCGTGGTCGCGGAGCCAGTCGAGGGCGGCCTCGCCGCGGGCCGCCAGTAACCCTCCGAGCAGCCCGTCGTAGCCGGCCCGCAGATCGGTGCCCTCCGCCGCAAGCGCCTGCTCGAGCGCCGCGAGGCAGGTCGATCCCGCGGCCGCGTCGCCCTGCTCCGCGGCGCGGCGGGCGACGATGCCCAGGGCCAGGCCGTAGAAGCCCCGGCGTCGCTCGTCGATCGCCGGTTCCAAGACCCAGGCCGCGAGCCTCGGTCCGTCGAGCGCTCCGGCCGCGGCGACGACCGCCTCGAACTCCGCCAGGCCAAACTCACTGAAGGCGTCTTCGGCGATCGCCCGCTCGGGATGCTCGAGCCAGCGGGCGAACCACGCGAGCCGGGCCGCGGGATCCGCCTCGGCCCGCGGCGCCGCGGCGACGTAGCCGAGGAGCGTCTCGTCGGCGGCCACGGCCTCGAACCGCCCGGCCTCGTCGGCGAAGAGCACGGCCGTGCCTGTGATGGGCCCCGCCACGCGGGCCGTGACGTCGGCGCCCGCCTCGATGCCTGTGCCGCGCAGCACGCTGCGGACCGCGAACGGCTGCCGGACGACGCCCTCCTCCTCCCGGGCCGCGCCGCCGGCCTCGCCCACGGCCACGACGGCCGCGGCATCCCGGCGGGCGGCCAGCGGCCGCCCGACCACGTCGCAGAACGGGCAGGCGACGGCGACCGTGCCGGCCGAGGCGGCGACCAGCGCGACGATCACTCGCATGGATTCCCTCACGCACGGGCCCGGCCGGCGAGCCGACCGTCAGACCCCCGCCGCGGTGCCGGCCCGCTCGAGTTCCATTCGCCGCCGCCAGTAGGGCACGGTGCAGAGCAGCAGTTTGCCCGTGCCCTCGTAGCAAAACGTTCGCTTTTGACCCGAGAGCCAGGCGCTCCAGAACGACCTGGTCGGCCATTTCATCTTCAGGCGGATGCCGGCGGTGTGAGCCACGACGTAGGGGCCGTCCACGATCAGCCGGCCGTCCTTGAGCTCCATCTCCTCGACGGGACCGTCCACGACGAGCACCACCTGCCCGTCGCCGGAGAGCGCGGTCTTGTACCAGAGCAGCCCCTGCCCGGCGAACAAGGCCGTCAGGATCCGCTCGCGGTGGATCCGCAGGCTCACCTCGCCGTCGCTCGCCCAGAAGCACTTCGTGTCGAGGATCCACCGCTCGCCGGGCGCGATCTGGAAGACGTGATAGCCGCCGAGCGTCGAGTCGAGGAACACGCTGCCGGTGCCGACGTAGCGGGGCCGGAGCACCGACTCGTCGGAGAAGAGCGAGACCCACATTGCGTGGGGCGTGGGCAGCGGCACGGTCATCGTGACCGGGCCCTTCATGTGATTCATCGCCCCGCGCTCCGCGCGGCAGTCGTCGTCGATCAAGTCGATGCGGACCCACCGCATCGACTGGCTCTCCTCGATCTCAAAGGTCGCCATCGATCGAGACCTCCGCGCCGCGGGTGATGCCGCCGGCCGTCCAGTCGCACTTCCAGCCCGGGAAGGCGAACTCGGGGTAGGGGTCGGGCTGGATCGGCTCGGGCGACTCCCAGACCATGTCGAACTGCCGGTCGGGGCGGATCCGGCCGATCCGGCAGAACTTCGTGGTGTGCTGCGTCTTGGGGTCGAGCCGGACCGGCCCGGCGGGTCCGGCGAACTCGAGGCCGTCGCGAAACGCCTGCCGCACCGCCGCGGTCTCGAAGCTGCCCGCCTTTTCGACCGCCTGCTTCCAGAGGTGCACGAGGCACCAGGCGGGCTCCATCGGGTCGTCGGTGACGCGGTCGTGGCCGAACTCCCGCTGGAAGCCGGCCACCCAGTCCCGGTTCGCCGGCGTGGCGAGGCTCTGGAAGTAGCAGGACACACCGTAGTGGCCCTGCAACTGGGCCGGCGGGAGGCTGCGCAACTCTTCCTCCGCGACACTCGTCGACATCACCGGCGTCTTCTCGGGATCGATGCCCGCCTCGGCGAGCGCCTGGAACAGGCCGGCGTTCGAGTCGCCGTTGACCGTGTTCAGGACGCAGTCGGCCTCGAGTTCCTTGAGCATCCGGGCCACGAGGCTGAAATCGCGGTCGCCGAGCGGCCGGTAGAACTCCCCCACCACCTGGAGATCGCGGCCGGCGAGGTACTTGCGGGCGACGTAGTGGGCCGTCCGCGGATAGACGTAGTCGGAACCCACGAGCAGGATCCGCCGCCGTGAGCCACCGGCGGGCGACTCCAGCCAGTCGAGCGCCGGCAGGATCTGCTGGTTGGGCACCATTCCGCCGTAGACGCAACAGGGCGACGACTCGTTGCCCTCGTATTGGACGGCGTAGAGCAGGAGCCGCTTGGCCTCCTCCATGATGGGCAGCACCGACTTGCGGCTCGCGCTCGTCCAGCAGCCGAAGATCGCCACGGCCCCCTGGTCGATCAGTTGCCGGGCGAGCCTGAGCCGCCGTTCGAACCGTGAGCCGGGGTTGGGCGCACGGACCTCGACCTGGCGGCCGAGGATGCCGCCGGCCAGGTTGATCGCTTCGAAGGCGTGGAGTTCGATGTCGCGGAGCGACCGGCCGCCGACCCCGGTGGTGCCGGTCTGGGAGTGGAGCAGGCCGACGAAGACCTTCTCCGCCCGGGGCGGCAGGCCGAGCGAGCAGCCCGCGAAGGTCGCGGGCGCGAGGACCCGGGCGGCCGCGAGCGTGGCGGCATGCGCGAGCGCGGACCGGCGCGAGAGCCGCGGGGCGGAGTCGGGTGGCGTGATGCCCGGCATCGATCAGTCCTCGTTCATCCGGTCGTAGATGGCCTCGAACGGTGCGGCGGAGATGCTGACCTGCCCCCGGAACGGCTGGTTCATGTCGAAGATCAGGAACATCATCGTGCCGAGATATGCGGCCAGGATGCCCCCCAGCACGAGCTGCGTGATGAATCGCATGTCGAAGAGCCAGCAGATCGCCAGGTTGAGCACCGCGCCGAGGATCATCACGTACCACATCACGGCCGGCAGGCCCGAGGTCACCGAGAAAAGCCGCATTCGGCGGGCTTCGAGAAAGTGGTTGAACTGCCGCAGGGCCTCGGCATGGAGGATTTCCTGGGCCGGCGTGGCGGGCTGGAAGGAGAGCAACTCCTCCTGCACGGCTTCCACCCGGATCGTGCCCTCCTCGGGAACGATGCCGCGCTGCTGGAGCGGCCAGGCATACCTGATCACGTACCGCGTGTAGTCGCGGAGCAGCCAGCGGAGGTTCTGCCCGTGGGGTGCCGGGTAGTTCGACACGTCCTCGTAGAGGGCTGAGAGGGCGGCCGCCTCGCGGGTGACGTTGGCGCCGGCGTCGGCCACGTTCTGGTAGGCGGTGACCGCGATCAGGCCGAGCAGGAGGCCGTAGAACACGCCGAAGCAGGAGAGCACGTAGCCGACGATGTCGTTGGCGCCGCTCGTGTGCTTGACGAACTGCCGCAGCAGCGGCCGGAGGAAGATGCAGCCGGCCCAGTAGAAGCCGACGAACGCGGCGACGAACAGGATCGCCAGCCGGGCCGTGGGGATGTCGTAGAGCCAGTACCAGTCCTGGGGGGCGGCGGAGAGGGGCGGCGTGTCCACGGGCGGCGAGGAGTTCCAAGGCGGCGGGGCGCGACCGCTCCGGTCAAAGCCGATCGGCCGGACGCTGCCGAGGATGGTAACACCGAACCGGCGTTACTTCACCTCGTCGCCTTCGAGTGCATAAATCGCCAAATGGGAGCCGTCCGGGGCCCGCAGTTCGTCGAGCTTGAACGTCCCGGCCACCGCCACCGGGCGGATGGAGAACTCGGCGGTCTTGCCGGGCCGCATCCGCACCACGATACAGTCGTGCAGCGCCGCCCCGGGGCCGAAACAACACTCCTGGTTGTCGCGCACGAGCACGAACTGGGTCAGGCCCGTCTGCTGGAAGCTCGGCAGGATGTAGCCGCGGATCCGGATCGCCGTGCCGGCGAGCGACGTCACGCGGTTGGGGAGCAGGTCGCGGGTGAAGGGGGCGCCCTTCTCCATCTCGAGCTTGATGTCGTCGAAGCTGATCTCGCGGGGCGCTGCGGCGGGCCTCCGCGAGGCCGCGCCGGGATCGACCGCCGGGGGCGTGGTCGCGGGGCGGCCCGCCGTGGCGGGCGTGGCCGCCGGCGGCCCGCCGGGCGGCGGCCCACCGCAGCCGGCGAGTGCCAGTATGCCGAGCGACAGGAGCGTGGCGGCGCGGCGATCCATCGGCTGCGGCGCGTTCCTCGGGGGCTAGCGGGTGAAGGCCTGGTCCAGGTGGTAAAGCACGCCGCCGCCCAGGTCGGCCGTGCCGGCCGGCTCGATCCGGAACCGACCGGCGATCTTGACGAGCCGCTGCGTGAAGTCGATGCCCTCAGGGTCGGAGAGCCGCACGAGCACCCGGTCGGTGATCTTCGGGGTGCCGCCGAAACAGCAGTCGCCCTGGTCGCGGCAGAGCAGAAACTCCGTGATCCCCCGCTGCCGGGAGCCGGGATACATGTAGCCCTTCAGCAGCACGTCGCGGCCATGCATCGCGCGGGCGGAGTCGGGCAAGGCCGTGGGCGGGTCGCCGGGCAGCGGCTGGAGCATGGCGTAGTTGAGCCGCGTGAAGCCCTCGGGCAGTTCGGTGGCGTAGACCGTGGCCAGGTAGGCGAGGCCGCCGACGAGACTCGCCGCCGAGCCTGCGAGCGCCGCCAGGGCGAGACCTCTGCCCGTGACCGCTCCGGGACGGCGGGCGACGTCGACGAGCGCCGCACCGGCCAGCACCACGCCGAGGGCCGGCACCGCGGCGAACGACCAGCCCAAGAGCACCAGTGGCGAAAGCACGGCGACCGCCGCGGCCGCGATCGCCGTGCCGGAGATCGCGCGGTAGAGATCCGACTCGTGATCGGCTGGGCGGGCCGGCATGAGCGGGGCCGGCGGCGAATCGAAAAGTCCCGTGCTCATGCGTCGAAAGGGGGCAGTTGGGGGAGAGCGGCGGGAGACGGGGGCCTGGGCCGCGGGTCAGGCGGCGCCGGAAACGCCCGGCTTGAGCAGCGTCCGGGCGAGCACGGCCACGGCGAGCACGATGCCGGCCCAGAGGGCCCACTTCCAGGTGGTCGCCGGTGCCGGCTTGGCCGGCGGGGCCGCCGGGCTCGTGCCCGTCGGAGCCGCGGAGACACCCGGCTCCTCGTCGCCGACGACCGTGTTGATCTGCCCGGCCAGCGCGGTGTCGGCGCCGGTCGGGCCCGGCGGCGAAGCCGGTGCCGTGCCGTCGCCCGCGGCCGTGATGCCGGCCAGGCCGGCGAGCGTGGCCGCCCGGCGCACCGCCTCCGGATCGATCGTCTCGAGTTGCTTCACGGCCGCGGCCGCCTCGGGCAGCGGGCAGGCGCGGAGGTAGTTCACGATCGGCTCGCGGACGAAGATGTTGTCGGCCTTGGCGTCCTTGAAGATGGTCACGAGCCGGTCGATCACCGACCAGTCCTGCCAGCGGGCGAGATCGGCGATCACGAGGTCGGCGAGCTTGGGCTCGTCGAGCAGGAGCTTGAGGGACCGGAGCACCCGCTCCCGCGGCACGAGATCCGACTCCTCCCCCAGGAACCGCAGGGCCATCACCGCGGCGTAGGTCTCGGTGAAGGGAACCTCCTTGCCCTTTCGGTCGCGGGCGAGAAACAGCCGGTCGACGAGATCGAGGGCCTTGTCCCCCTCGAGCGCCACGTGGCAGGCGATCAGGGCGTCGAGGCCGTTGCGGACCTCCGGCTGTTCCGCGGCGACTCCCTTGCCCTCGAGGATGGCGGCGATCCGCTCGGCCTCCGCCGGCGTGCCGCAGATGCCGAGCATGGTCGCATAGAGCCGGCGGCGGTTGGCCGGCACCTTGGGATTCTCGATCCAGCCGAGCAGCCGCGCGGCGTCCAGCTTGTCCTTGAGCCCCTTGACGTCGTCGTAGGGGGCGACCGCGAACTCGTCGTAGGCGTCGCGGGTGAGCGTCTCGTCCTCGTCCTCGAGATGCCCCAGGAAGAAGGCCAGCCGCTCGGGCCCCTTCTCGGGCAGGCCGCCGAGCTGCTCGAGGTAGGCGATCGCCCGCTCGCTGACGCGGATCGGGCTGCTCCACACCAGGCCCGGCGGCTCGACGCCCATCAGGAGGAAGGTGGTGCCGATCGGCTGCTCGTCGAGCATGATCGTCTCGATCGGCTTCGCGTCGGCGCCGGCATGGCCGGCGGCCGCGACGAGGTCGCCCCCCTTGAGCACCTCGACCACCTCGAACTTGCCCTTGGGCAGCGGGCCGGTCGCGGCCGGCTCGAGCGCCGCGGCCGGCGGCGGCTCGACGAGCTTCACGATCACGGCCGCCTCGCTCTGGGCGATCTCCTGGGCGAAGGTGAGCGAGACGGCATCGCAAAAGGGGCAGGCCCGGGCGGAGGCCGCGGCCAGGACAATCGCCAGGCCGAGGTGCACCGCCGCGAGCGAGCCGAGCCAATCAGAGAGTTTCATGAACTGCATTGTAGCGGGGCCGGCGGCGGCCTTGACCAGTGATTTCCGCGGGTTTGGCGGTTCTGCACGCGGCGGGGTAGGCTCCGAGACATGGCGTCCCACACCAGGCTGATCGGTCGTTGGCTGGCCCTGCCGCTCGTCGGCGTCCACCTGTTCCTCGCGGGGGCCACGGTGCCGCACTGTCACGAACGCGTGACGACCGCCGGGATGGAGAAGGCCGCCGGGCACGCTCACCGCCATCCCCATCGCCACTTCGGCTGGGGCGGGCACAGCCATGCCGGCGACCGCCATGACGATCGGACCGACGGCCTTCCGCTCGTCCCGGCCGATCATGACGGCGACGCGATCTACCTGGCCGACGCCTTCCTGGCGGTCGGAACAGGGCAGGTCGATACCGCGGCCGGGGGCGGCATGCCCTGGGTCGCACTCCCACCGGGGTCATCGCCCGGCCCGGTGGCCGGGTCGTGGAGACCCGGGCGATTCGTGAGACCGCCGGGCGAGCTGCTCCCCACGTTCCACGATCTCCTGCCGCACGTGCTCCGCGTGTGAGTGCACGGGCGCCGCTTCGTGCGCCGGCCCCGTAGCCTCTGCCACGGCGCCGCGACAACCGCGCGGGCCGGTCTCGTCATCGGCCCGCGCCGGCCCGATTCGTCCAGGTTTTCAAGAAGCTTCGTCCACCACCCGGATTGTGCAGGGGTTCCATGCTGCCGTCGTTGATTCGCTTCATCCGCTGGCTCGTGATCGTCGGCTCGGTCGCCGCGGGGATCGCCGCCGCCACGCTCCTCCGCGACCGGTGGCTGCCGTTCTTCGAGCCCGCGGGCTCCGCCTCGGTCGCGGACGAAACCGATCACGGTGCCGCCGGAGCCGCCCGTGAGCGGGAGGTGCTCGAACTGAGCCCGCAGGCCCGCAAGAACCTTGGGATCGTGTCGCGGCCCGCCGTGGTCGGCGACTACCGGCGCACGATCCTCGTGCCGGGCGAGATCACCGATCGGCCCGGGATCTCCGATCGCGGCGTCACCTCGCCCGCTGTCGGGATCATCACGCAGGTCCACGCCTTCCCGGGCGACACCGTCCGCCCGGGCACCAGGCTCTTCACGCTCCGAATGCTGAGCGAATACGTCCACACCGCGCAGGCGGAACTCTTCAAGGCCGTCCGCGACACGGAGCTCGAGCAGGAGAAGCGGACCCGGCTCGCCCAGATCGGCGAGGGCACGATCGCCGGCGCCCGGCTGATCGAGATCGACCAGCAACTGCGGCGGCTCGCCGCCGAGATCACGAGCCGCCGCCAGGAGCTGATCGCCCGCGGACTCCTGCCGGAGCAGATCGCCGAGGTCGAGGCGGGGCGATTCGTCTCAACCGTCGAAATCGTCGCCCCGCCCCCCGTGGCCGCCGGCACGGCCGAGACGGATCCCGTCTACGAGGTCCAGGAACTCGAGGCGGGGCTGGGGGCGCAGGTGCAGGCCGGGCAGTTGCTCGCCGTGCTTTCCGACCACCGGCTGTTGTACGCGGTGGGCCATGCCTTCAAGCGCGAGGCGCCGGCGCTCGAGCGGGCGGTCCAGCATGGCTGGCCGGTCGAGATCGAGTTCGCCGAGGACGACCCCGACGCCTGGCCGCCACTCGGGCAGGCGTTCCAGATCCGGCATCTGGCCAACATGGTCGATCCCGAAAGCCGGACCTTCGACTTCTTCGTGCCGCTCGAAAACCAGTCCCGCGGCTACGCCAAGGAAGGGAAGTCGTTCACGGTCTGGCGATTTCGTCCGGGGCAGCGGGTGCGTCTCCACGTGCCGGTCGAGGAGCTCCGCGGCGTGATCGTGCTGCCGGCCGAGGCGGTCGTCCGGGATGTCGCCGAGGCTTACGTGTTCCGGCAGAACGGCGACCTGTTCGACCGCCTCCCCGTGCACGTCCTCCACGAGGACCGCCGGAGCGTCGTCATCGCCAACGACGGCAGCGTCGCGGCGGGCTGGTACCTGGCCCAGGGATCGGCCGCCTCCCTCAACCGAGTGCTCGAGGCCCAGTCGGCCTCGGGCGCGCCCGTCGGCATGCACGTGCATGCCGACGGCACCGTGCACGGCGCCCACTGAGAGACTCGTCCGATGCTCGACGCGGTCATCCGCTTCTCGCTCCGCTCCCGCGTGCTGGTGCTGGTCGGCAGTCTGGCGCTGCTCGGTTATGGGGGCTACCTGGCGACAACGCTCCCGATCGACGTCTTCCCGGACCTCGACCGGCCGCGGGTCGTGATCATCACCGAGTGTCCGGGTCTGGCGACCGAGGAAGTCGAGACGCTCGTCACGCAGCCGATCGAGGTCGCGCTCCTCGGTGCCAGTGGCGTGGAGGCCGTGCGCAGCCAGTCCACGGCCGGGCTCACCGTGATCTACGTGGAGTTCAACTGGGACGTCGAGATCCGCGCGGCTCGCCAGACGGTGCAGGAGCGGCTCACCACCGTCGCCGGCGTGCTCCCCCCGGGCATCCGCCCGCAGATGACGCCCACCGCCTCGATCATGGGCCAGATCGTGATCGCCGGCATGTTCCGCCAGCGGGGGCCGCGGGGCGGGGTGCTCGCGGCGGTGCCGGGCACGGCCTATCTGGCCGAATGCACGACGGATGCCGACGCCGCGGGTGCCATCCGCGTGTGGCGGGTGCGGGATCGACACCGCCCCGCGACCTGGGAGACGGTCGCCTGCGACGCCGCGGCGTGGGGCCCCACCCAGCCCCGCCCGGACGCCGCGGGCGAGTCGCCCCGGGTGGCCCGGGTCTCGATCGCCGGCCGCGACCACGAGCTGACCTTCCCCACGTCGCTCCAGCGGTCGCTGAGCCTGCGGACGATCGCCGACTGGGTGACCCGGCCGCGGCTGCTCAAGATTCCGGGCGTCGCGGAGGTGTTCGTGCAGGGGGGCGACCGCAAGCAGTATCAGATCCTCGTCGATCCGGCGGCGCTGCTCGAATACGGCGTCACGCTGCCGGCCATCGAGGCGGCCCTGCGGGCGAGCAACATCAACACCAGCGGCGGCTTCGCCGTGACGGGCGAGCAGGAGCGGCCGATCCGGGTGCTCGGCCGGCTCGGCCCCGATCCGGCCCGCGTCGTGCGGGAGCTCGGGCAGGTGCCGATCGCCACCCACCCCGAGCGGACGGTGCTCCTCGAGCAGGTGGCGGGCGTGGTCGAGGGGCCGCAGTTCAAGCGGGGCGCCGCCGCCATCGACGGCGTCCCCGGCGTCGTGTTCACGATCGCCAAGCAGCCGCACGTGGACACGCGGGCGCTCACGGAGCGGATCACCGCGGCCCTCGTCGAGGTGGAGGCGGCGCTGCCGCCCGACGTGGTCGTCAACCCGGAGCTCTTCCGGCTCGCGAACTTCATCGACCGCGGGGTCTTCAACGTGGGCGAGGCCCTGGTGATCGGCGCGGTGCTCGTGGTGATCGTGCTGTTCCTGTTCCTGCTGAACCTGCGGACGACCTTCATCACGCTCACCGCGATCCCGCTCTCGCTGGTGATCACGACCCTCGTCTTCCGCCTGGCCGGGCTGCTGACCGGAACCCCGCTCTCGATCAACGTCATGACCCTCGGGGGGATCGCCGTGGCGATGGGGGAACTCGTGGACGACGCCATCGTGGACGTCGAGAACATCTTCCGCCGACTGAAGGAGAACCACGCCCGGCCGGTGCCGCTGCCGGCCCTGCGGGTGGTCTACGAGGCCAGCCGCGAGATCCGCGGGGCGATCGTGTTCGGCACGGCGGTCGTGATCCTCGTGTTCCTGCCCTTGTTCGCCCTCTCGGGGATCGAGGGCCGCCTGTTCGCGCCGCTGGCCGTGGCCTACATCGTGTCGATCCTGGCGTCGCTGCTGGTGTCGCTGACGGTGACGCCGGTGCTCTCCTTCTATCTGCTGCCCCGGTCGCGGGCCACGCACCGCGTGGGCGACGGCGTGCTGCTCGCGGCCCTCAAGGCCCTCGCCAGGCCGCTGGTCCGTCTGAGCATGGCGGCGCCGGGCTTGCTGCTCGTGCTCACCTGGATCGGCGTGGCCGTCGCCGGCTGGCAGCTGGCCCGGCTGGGCCGCGATTTCCTGCCGCCGTTCGACGAGGGGAGCGTGCAGGTGAACGTGACCCTGCCGGCCGGCTCGTCGCTGGGGGCATCCAACGCCGTCTGCGGCCTGATCGACGCGAAGCTGCGCGGCCTGCAGAAGAGCGACGCACGGCCCCGGGGGGAGATCCTCTCCTTCGTCCGGCGGACGGGCCGGGCCGAACTCGACGAGCATGCGGCGCCCGTGAACGCGAGCGAATACATCATGGCCATCAATCCCGACTCCGGCCGGCACCGCGAGGAGATCATCGAACAGCTGCTCGACGAACTCGGTCGCGAGGTGCCCGGCGTGGCGATCGAGGTGGAGCAGCCGCTGGCCCACCTCATCAGCCACATGGTCTCGGGGGTCTACGCCCAGATCGCCATCAAGGTGCACGGGGACGATCTCGACGCGCTCGTGCGGACGGCCGAGCGGATCAAGCGGGCGATCGCGACGGTGCCGGGGCTCACGCCCCCGGTGGTCGAGCCGCTCGAGAAGACCGAGGAGTTGCACGTCAGGCTGCGGGCGGACGACCTGGCCCTGTACGGCCTGACCCGCGAGACGGTGGCCCGGGTCATCCAGACGGCGCTCCAGGGCGAGGTCGTGTCACAGGTGCTGGAGGGGCAGCGGCGGTTCGACCTGCTCGTGCGGCTGGAGGAGGAATATCGCACCGACTATGCCAACCTCGGCCGGCTTCGGCTCGACCTGCCCGAGGGCCTGGGGCAGGTGGAACTTCGCGAACTGGCCGACATCGGCCCGGGGGCCGGGCCCAACGCCGTCAATCGGGAAAACGCCCGGCGCCGGATCGTGGTCCGCTGCAACACGCAGGGCCGCGACCTGGCCGGCGCGGTGGCGGAGATCCGCCGCCGGATCGCCGCGGAGGTGCCGCTGCCCGAGGGCTCGTTCGTGGAATACGGCGGCCAGTTCGAAAGCCAGGAGCGGGCCACCACGCTGATCATGGTGCTCGCGGGGCTGTCGGTGGTGGGGATGTTCGTCGTGCTGATGCTGCTCTACCCGTCGGTGCGGATCGTGCTGCAACTGCTCAACGCGCTGCCGACCGCCTTCATCGGCGGGGCCCTGGCGCTGGTGATCACGCGGCAGCCGCTCACCGTCGCCAGCCTCGTCGGCTTCATCTCGCTCGGCGGGATCGCCGTCCGCAACGGGATCCTGCTGGTCACGCACTACTTCCATCTGATGCAGGAGGAAGGGGAGCCGTTCTCGCAGGCGATGATCCTGCGGGGCAGCCTCGAGCGGCTCGCCCCCGTGCTGATGACGGCCCTGACCGCGGGGATCGGCCTCGTGCCCTTGGTGCTCGGCGGCCAGGAGCCGGGCCGCGAAATCCTCTATCCCGTCGCCACGGTGATCCTCGGCGGCCTCGTCACGTCCACCTGTTGCGAGTTTCTGATCCACCCGGGCCTGTTCTGGAGGTTCAGCGGCCGGGACGCCTCACGGCTCGCCGGAATGGATGATTCGGAGAACGATCTTTCCCTGGGAGAATGACCATGCAAATGCCCATGACGGAATCCACGACCCCGACCCGATCCCGGCTTCTGGCTCCGCGAGTCGCCGTCCTGGCGGCGGCCATGCTCGGGCTGGCCGGCTGCGGCCGGCCTGCGGCCCCGCCCCCCTCAGCGACCGCCAAGCAGGCCGCGGGGGACGACCATGACCACGATCACGGCCATGCCGACGGTCACGTTCACGGCGCCGGCCCGCACGGCGGCACGGTGGCCGACTGGGGCGGCGGAAAATACCACGTCGAGTTCACGGTCGATCACGACGCAAAGGAGGCGGTGGTCTACGTCCTGGGCGCCGACGAGAAGACCCCGACCCCGGTGCAGCCGGCCGAGGGCAAGCTCCTGCTCACCATTCGGCAGCCGGTCTTCCAGGTCGAACTCGCCGCCCGGCCGCTGGTCGGAGAGACCGCCGGCGCGGCCTCACGGTACGCCGGCACCCATGACAGTCTGGCGGTGGTCCGCGACTTTGCCGGCACGATCAGCGGCGCGGTGGAGGGCACCCCCTACGCCGGCGACTTCGAGGAGCACGCCCACGAGCACCCATAGCAGACTGTGGCACAAGTCTGCCGTCGCAGGAGGCGGCGAGCATCGCCCCTGGAAAACATCGACGTTTCCTGCGGTCGATCAACTGGAAAAAGGCGATGGATGGCTTTTTCCACGGATATCTCGACCGGAGCGATCACCGTCGCGGTGGCGGGTCGAACCGGTCGAGGTTCATCACCTTGGTCCAGGCGGCCACGAAATCGGCCACGAACGTGTCCTTGGCGTCGTCGCTGGCGTAGGCCTCGGCGATCGCCCGGAGCCGGGAGTTCGACCCGAACACGAGGTCGGCCCGACTGGCCGTCCACTTCACCTTCCCCGTGTTCCGGTCGCGGCCCTCGAAGAACTGCTCGCACACGGGCGACGGTCGCCACTCGGTGCTCATGTCCAAGAGGTTCGTGAAGAAGTCGTTCGTGAGCGTGCCGGGCCGGTCGGTGAACACGCCGAGCGTGGCCGCCGGCCCCGAGCCGGCGTTCGCGCCGAGCACCCGCAGGCCGCCCACGAGCACGGTCAGCTCGGGGGCTGAGAGCGTGAGGAGCTGGGCGCGATCGACGAGCAGCTCCTCGGCCGGCCGGTCGATCTCCCGCGGGAGATGATTGCGAAAGCCGTCGGCCTTGGGCTCGAGCACTGCGAACGACGCGGCGTCGGTCAGCGCTTCCGTGGCGTCCGTGCGGCCCGGCGTGAAGGGCACCGTCACGTCGTGGCCGGCGTCTCGCGCCGCCTTTTCGACCGCCGCCGCGCCGCCGAGCACGATCAGGTCGGCGAGCGACAGCTTCGTGCCGTCGGTCTGGGACGCGTTGAAGTCTTGCTGGATCCGCGCGAGCACCCCGAGCACCCGCGCCAGCTGCTCCGGCTCGTTGACCGCCCAGTCTTTCTGGGGCGCGAGGCGGATCCGCCCGCCGTTGGCACCGCCCCGCTTGTCGCTGCCGCGAAACGTGGAGGCCGAGGCCCACGCCGTCTTGACGAGGTCGGCCACCGACAGGCCGGACTCGAGCAGCGTGGCCTTGAGCGCCGCGACGTCGCCCGCGTCGACGATTCGGTGGTCCACCACCGGCACGGGATCCTGCCAGAGCTGGGCGGGCGGCACCTCGGGGCCCAGGAGCCGCGACGCGGGCCCCATGTCGCGGTGGGTGAGCTTGTACCAGGCCTTGGCGAAGGCGGCCTCGAACGCCTCGGGCCGCTCGTGAAACCGCTTGGCGATCGGGCCGTAGGCGGGATCCAGCTTCAGGGCGAGGTCCGTCGTGAACATCATCGGCGCGTGCGACTTCGAATCGTCGTGGGCGTCGGGCACGGTGCCCTTGGCCGACTCGTCCTTCGGCGTCCACTGCCAGGCGCCGGCCGGGCTCTTGGTCAGTTCCCACTCGTAGCCGAACAGGTTGTCGAAGTAGCCGTTCGACCACTCGGTGGGCGTCGATGTCCAGGCGCCCTCCAGGCCGCTGGTGATCGTGTCGGCCCCCTTGCCACTACGAAAACGGTTCTTCCAGCCGAGCCCCTGCTCCTCGATCGGCGCGGCCTCGGGCGCCGGGCCGACGTTGTCGGCGGGGCCCGCCCCGTGCGACTTTCCGAAGGTGTGGCCGCCGGCGATCAGGGCCACGGTCTCCTCGTCGTTCATCGCCATCCGGGCGAAGGTCTCGCGGATGTCGCGGGCCGCCGCGAGCGGGTCGGGCTTGCCGTTCGGGCCCTCCGGGTTCACGTAGATCAGGCCCATCTGCACCGCGGCGAGGGGATTCTCGAGCCGTCGGTCGCCGGTGTATCGCTTGTCGCCGAGCCACTCCGTCTCCGGGCCCCAGTCGACGTCGTTCTGCGGCTCCCAGACGTCCGCCCGGCCGCCGCCGAAGCCGAAGGTCTCGAAACCCATCGACTCGAGCGCCACGTTGCCCGCCAGGATCATCAGGTCGGCCCAGGAGATCCGCCGGCCATACTTCCGCTTGATCGGCCAGAGCAGCCGCCGGGCCTTGTCGAGGTTGGTGTTGTCGGGCCAGCTGTCGAGCGGCGCGAACCGCTGCGTGCCGTAGCCGGCGCCGCCGCGGCCGTCGGCCACGCGGTAGGTGCCGGCCGAGTGCCAGGCCATCCGGATGAAGAACGGCCCATAGTGGCCGTAGTCGGCCGGCCACCAGGGCTGCGAGGTCGTCATCAGCGCGCGGAGATCGTGTTTGACCGCGGCGAGGTCGAGCTTGTTGAACTCCGTGGCGTAGTCGAAGTCGCCGCCGAGCGGGCTTCCGGCGGGGGGGTTCTGATGGAGGATGTCGAGGTTGACCTGGTCGGGCCACCAGTCGCCGTTGGTCGTGCCTCCGGCCGCCGTGGTGCGGGTGGCGGAGGCGGCACGGCCCATCACCGGACACGTCTCGGCGGGATCGGCGGCCCGGCCCGGCAGGGCGACGAGCATCGCACCGGCCAGGCTGAGGGAGGTCAGGGGGAGGCGCATGAATCGTTCTCCTGGGTCGGGGCTTGCCCCGGGGGACTCGGCCTGCGTGACGGCCCCGGCGGCCGGCCGCCGTTCGCATCTTGGCCCGCCCCGAGCCATGCTTCAACCAGCGATCCCCTGGCCGGCCGCGGGGCGACCCCGGACCGACGGACTCTTTCGACCATGACGAGCATCTTTCCGGGCCGGCACGGAGCGGCGGCGAAACTCGATGACTGCACGGACCATGGTCTCGGCTCGGGGGCCGAGCTGATCGTGGTCGAGGGCGATTCCGCGGCCGCCGCGGTCGCCCGGGTACGGGATCCGCGCGTCCAGGCCGTGCTCCCGATGCAGGGCAAGCCCCTCAACGCCGTCCGGGCCCCGCGGCGAAAGGTGCTCGAGCATCCGTTCTTCGGGCCGCTCGCCGCTGCGATCGGAGCCGGCCTCGAGGCCGACTGCGCGCCGGAGCGGTCGCGGTACGAGCGGGTGCTCGTGCTCACTGATCCCGACGCCGACGGCATCCACTGCGGATTCCTGGTGCTGCTGTTCTTTCACCGTTGGCTGCGGCCGCTTCTGGATGCCGGCCGGATCGAAGTGGTGCGGCCCCCCTGGGGCGAGGCGGCGGTCGCGGGGGAGCTCGTGCTCGCGTTTTCGGAGCCCGAACTCGCCGCGCTCGCGACCCGGGCCCGGGTTGGCGGCGGGGCGGTCCGCCGGTTTCGCGGGCTTGCCGCCCTCGATGCCGAGACGCTCCACGAGGCCTGCGTCGATCCCGCGACGCGACGGACGGAGCGGATCTCGGCCGCCGCCGTGGCGACCATGATCGAGGTGGTCGCCGCCATGCACCCCGAACCGCGCGATGAAGAGCCGTAGCCGGGCGGCGGTCACTCCGGGCGGGCGATGTCATCGTTCCGAAAAAGCCGCTGGGCCGGGTAGATGCTTGCGTGGCCCGAGAGCACGTAGGCGACCACGCAGACGATGAGCACGTGCGGGAGGACGGCCGCGCCGAACAGCTCGACCGCCATGATCGACAGTGCCAGGGGCGTGTTCGCGGCGGCCGCGAACAGGGCGGCCAGGCCCACGGCCGCACCGAGCTCGAGGGGAATGCCCAGCGGGCGGGCCAGCACGTTGCCAAGCGTCGCCCCGACGAAGAACAGCGGCGTGAGCGGCACCTCACGCACCGCCGGGTAGGGCGTGTGGACGATGCCGAGCCCGCAGGTCGTCAGGTCGCCCACCACCGAAGCGACGAGGGCGGGCACCAGCGCGTGGTATTCGATCCGCCCGCGCACGACGAACTCGAGGCCGAACACGGCCCCCGCGACGGGCGTGCCGAAAACGGAGCCGAACCCTCCGGCGACGCTCGCGGCGAGCAGTTGCCGCCGCACGGACCGGCCGAGCCGGAGGCGATGGGAGAGCCAGTCGGTGCGGCTCGCGGCCATCTGCACGGCGGTGCCTTCGCGGCCCGCGCTGCCTCCGAAGAGGTGGGTAAGCACCGTGCCCAAGAGCACGAGCGGGGCCATTCGCAATGGGATTTCCGGGCCGTCGTCGTGGATGGTGTCGATGACGAGGTTGTTGCCGGCTTTGATCGCCTGCCCAAACCGCTCGGCGAGCCAGCCGAGCGCCAGGCCGGCCACGGGCAGGAAGTAGACGATCGCCTCGTGGCCGGTCCGCCACTCGGTCGCCTGGTCGAGCAGCCAGAGAAACACGGCCGACGCCGCGCCGCAGACCAGCCCGACGAGCGTGCCGAGCGCGAGCCACTGGCCGACGGCCCGCACTCGCCCCTGACTGTTCATACTCCTGGCGGGGTGCTCCAAGGTGCCGGACGTGTCAAGGCGTAGAATCATCCCAGCCAGGGCCGGCCAGGATTCATCCCCCTCGGGTCCCGGCCATGCCCTCCCTGCGACACGTCCAGTCCGCCAGGCCATCGACCCGTCTCGCCGCGGCGGCGGCCGCCGAGCCGCACGTGGTGCTGGCGAGCCTGGCGAGCTCGCTCCAGGGGTTGTCGGCGGCGGAGGCGGCGCGGCGGCTGGCGGAAGACGGGCCGAACCTGCTGCGGGCCGCCAACGGGACCACCCGGCTCGCCCTGGCGGCCCGGGCCGTCGGCAACCCGCTCGTGGTCCTGCTCGCCATCCTGGCGGCTTCGTCGTTCGCCTCGGGTGACCCGGCGGCCGGCGGGGTGATGATCGTGTTGCTGTCGGTCGCGGTCGGGCTGCGGTTCGCCCAGGAGGCCCGGGCGACCGCGGCCGCCGCGGACCTCCGCTCGCTGATCGCCGTTCACGCGACGGTCATCCGTGACGGTGCCGCGACGGAGATTCCGATCGGTGAGCTCGTCCGCGGCGACGTCGTGCAGCTGGCCGCCGGCGACATGGTGCCGGCCGACATCCGGCTCCTGGCCGCGAAAGACCTGGCCGTCTCCCAGTCGATCCTCACCGGCGAGTCGTTTCCGGTCGAGAAGCACGCCGCCGCCGAGCCCGACCCGGCGACGGCGCCGCTGGCCCTGGGCTGCATCGGCTACGAGGGCACGAGCGTGGCCAGCGGTTCGGGGCTCGCCGTCGTCGTGGAGACCGGTCGGGCCACGCTGCTCGGAAGCGTCGCCGAATCGCTCGACATGCCCGAGCCCGAGACGGCCTTCGACGCGGGGATGCGGCGATTCACCTGGCTGATGATCGCGCTGGCCGCGGTCCTGACACCGCTGGTGATCCTGATCAACGGCCTCACCCGGGGCGACTGGTGGGCCGCGCTTGTCTTCGGCCTGGCGGTGGCCGTCGGGCTCACGCCCGAGATGCTCCCGATGATCGTGACGGTCTGTCTTTCCCGGGGCGCCCTCTGCATGGCGCGGCGGAACGTGATCGTCAAGCACTTGGACTCGATCCAGAACCTCGGGGCCATGGACGTTCTCTGCACCGACAAGACCGGCACGCTCACGCAGGACCGGATCATCCTCGTGCGGCATTGCGACATGGCCCTGCGCGACGACCCGGAGGTGCTCGAGCTCGCCCGGATCAACAGCCATTTTCAGACCGGCCTCAAGAACCTTCTCGATCGGGCGATCCTCGACCATGCGGCGGCGGAGACCCCCGGGTTGCCGGCCGGCATGGTGAAGATCGACGAGGTTCCCTTCGACTTCTCCCGGAGGCTGATGTCGGTCGTGGTCGACGGGCCGGCCGGCGGCCCGCGGCTGATCTGCAAGGGGGCGGTCGAAGCGGTGCTCGACCGCTGCACGGCGTACGCCCTCGACGGCCGCATCCATCCGCTGGCCGGCGACGTTCCCGAGCGACTCGGCGCGGAATGTCGCCGGCTCTCGGGCGAGGGCTTTCGGGTGTTGGCGGTGGCCTGCCGAGACGTCGCCCGCCAGGCCGCCTACACCCGCGACGACGAGCAAGACCTCGTGCTCCGCGGCTATCTGGCCTTCCTCGACCCCCCCAAGGATTCGGCCGCCGAGGCGATCGCGGCGCTCGTGGCCGGGGGCGTGGCGGTGAAGGTGCTCACCGGCGACGATCCGCTCACCAGCCGCGCGATCTGCGCGGCGGTGGGACTCGACGCCACGGCCTGCCTCGACGGCCGACAGATCGACGCCCTGGGCGACGTGGAACTCACGGCGGCGGCTTGCGACGCGACGCTGCTCGCCCGCCTGGCACCCCTGCAGAAGCAGCGGGTGGTGCGGCTCCTGCGGGCCGCAGGCCATGTGGTGGGCTTCCTGGGGGACGGGGCCAACGATGCGGCCGGCCTGCGGGAGGCCGACGTCGGCATCAGCGTCGACACGGCCGTCGATCTGGCCCGGGAGAGCGCCGACTGCATCCTGCTCGACAAGGACCTGCGGGTGTTGTGGGAGGGCGTCCGCGAGGGCCGCCGGGTGTTCGTCAACGTGCTCACGTATCTGCGGCTCGGTGCCAGCTCCAACTTCGGCAACATGCTGAGCATGCTCGGGGCGAGCTGCTTCCTGCCCTATCTGCCGATGACGCCCCTGCAGATCCTCGTCAACAACCTGCTCTACGACGTCTCGCAGGCGCCGATCCCGACCGATGCGGTCGACGACGAGGCGATCGCCCGGCCCCGACCCTGGTCGCTCGGTCAGATCGCGAGGTTCATCCTGCTGGTCGGCCCCGTGAGCTCGATCTTCGACTTCACCACGTTCGCCATCCTGCTCTACGGCTTCGGCTGCACCGACCCGGCCAGGGCGGACGTGTTTCACACCGGCTGGTTCGTCGAGTCGCTCGTGACCCAGACGCTCGTGGTCCACGTCATCCGCACCGGTCGGATGCCGTTCCTCGAGAGCCGCGCCAGCCCCGCCCTCACGCTCACGACCGTGGCGGTGGCGGGTGTCGCCGTCTGGCTGCCCGCTTCGGCGGCGGGCCGGCTCGTCGGGTTCGTGCCCCTGCCGGCCGGTTATTGGCCGATCCTCGCCCTCACCGTCGTCGCCTACGGGGCCGTCGTGTACGGCGTCAAGGCTTGGCTCGTCCGGCGGGGCTGGATGGCATGACGGCGAGCAGGCCGCAGGCGGTCAGGGCCAGGCCGGCGGTCGTCGCGAAGGCCGCCGCGGGGCCGGCGGACTCCAGGTCCCAGAGCGTGCCGGCGAGCAGTCCCGCCGGCAGCGCCATCAGCCCCTGCACCAAGGCGTACCAGCCGAAGGCCCCGCCGTGGCGGCCCGCCGGCGCGAGCGCCGCCACGAGTTTGCGCTCCGCCGGCTCGGCCAGGCCGTACGCCACGCCCACGGCGATCAGCAGCGGCAGCGCCGTCGCCAGGCTCGTGGCCAGCGCGAGTCCACCATAGGCCGCCGCGAACACGAGCCAGCCCGCAGCCAGCGCCCGCCGCGGCGAGATCCGATCGGCGAGCGGCCCGGCCCGCGACGCGGCCACACCCTTGGCCAGGCTGATGGCGAACCAGAGCAACGGGATGAGCGCGGCCGGCAGGCCCAGTTCGCCCGCCCTCAACAGCAGGAACTGCTCGCTCGCGGCCCCGGCCGCCCAGAGCGCCACGCAGGCCAGGAGCCAGGCCTGCGACCCCGAGAGGCCGGCGGCGAGGGCCCGCGGGGCCGCGGTGTGTCTGGGGGCATCCCGCACGAATCGCCCGATCACGGCGAGCGTCGCCAGTCCCGGCAGGATCGTCAGCAGGAAGAGCGTCCGTTCCCGCCCGGGGAACAGCAGCAGAAACAGCATCGCCACCAGCGGGCCGACGGCCGCTCCGGCGTGGTCGAGGCCGCGGATGTGGCCGAAGGCCCGGCCGCGGTGTTCCGGCTCGACGAGGTCGGCGACGAGCGCGTCGCGGGGCGCGGTGCGGATGCCCTTGCCGAACCGGTCGGCCGCCCGCACGAGGAGCACGCCCAGCGGCGAGGTGACCAGCCCCATCAGCGGCCGGACGACGCTCGAGAAGCCGTAGCCGAGGAGGATCAGCGGCCGCCGGCCGATCGAGTCGGACACCGCGCCCGAAGGGAGTCGCACCACCGCCGCCACGGCATTGGCGACGCCGTCGACGAGGCCGACGTCGAGGCTCGTGCCGCCGAGCCCTTTTACGAATCCCGGCAGGAGCGGATAGATCGCCTCGCTCGAGAGGTCCGTGAGGAAACTCGTCCAGCCGAGGGCCCGCACGGTGGGCGGCAGCGGTTCGGGGGGCGACGCCATGAGGGGACCAAGGGGGTGACCCGTGATCGTAGCGGCGCCGGGCCGACCGCCCGAAATCCCCAAGCCGCCGACCCTTCCCAGCTTCTGGAACTCGATGCCGGGGATTCTCCGAAATCAGCCAAGTCGTGATCGGGTGATGCCGGATGTGCCGATGACACCGACGGAACCATTCCTGGCCGGCCTCCGCCGCCTCCGGTTTCCCCGTGCATCCTGTCATGATCCGAGCGCACCGCGTCATCACGCTTGTCTTGTGCGCCGCCGCGGTGGCGGGCGCGCAGGCATGGGGGGATGGCCCGGCTGACGCGTCCTCCCCGCCGTCTCCCCGCGTGCCGAGTTGGCCATCGAGCGATGCCGCCCGGCTCGCCGACCCGGGCCAGTCGCTCGGTGGGAGCCGGCCGAGCCCCGAGCCCGCCGCCACGGTGCCGCCGCCGCCCGGCATCACGCCGCCCGACCTCGTCGGTCCGCGGACGCTCGACGCGTGCGTGGCGATCGCGCTCGAGAACCACCCGCGGATCACAGCCGCCCGCGCGGATGTTCGCGCCGCCCAGGGGAGGGCCGTCCAGGCCAGGCTCTATCCCAATCCGGTGATCGCCGGCTTCACGCCGCAGGCGGCCGGTTCCGACAGCCAGTGGTCCGGCACCGTCGCCCAGGACATCGTCACCGCCGGCAAGCTCAGGCTGCAGCAGCAGGCGGCGCTGCGGGAGGTGCAGGCGGCCGAGTGGCGGCTGGTGCGGGCGCGGTTCGAGGTCATGAAGGCGGTCCGCCGCGACTTCTATCTGCTGCTCGTCGCCCAGCGGCAGCAGGAGATCTTCAAGCTCCTGCTCGAGATCGCCAACCGCTCGTTCAAGATCGGCGAACAGCTCGCCAAGGCGGGGGAGGGCACGAGGGCCGACGTCCTCTTCTGGAGCATCGAGCGGGACCGGGCGGAGGTGCGGCTGTTGAACGCGGGCGTGACGATCGAGGCCGACCGCCGCCGGCTGGCCGTCGACATGGCCGTGCCCCGCGAGGCGATCGGTACCATCGAGGGCGACCTGCTCACGAGACTCCCGGACTTCGACATCACCGGGCTGCAGGAGGCGGTGGTGAGCCGCAACGCCCTGCCGCGGGCCGCCGGCGCCGAGGTCGCCAGGGCGCAGTGGGCCCTCGACCGGGCCCGTGTTCAGCCGATCCCCAACGTCAACCTGATGGGCGGCTACCAGCGGCAGGTGATGCCGGCCCAGGACCAAGCCCTCTACCAGGTGATGCTGGCGGTGCCCCTTTTCGATCGCAACCAGGGCAACATCCGTGCCGCCGCCGCCACCATCGCCGCCGCCCGGGCCGACCTGCGGGACGTGGAGCTTTCCCTCGCGGTCCAGGCGGCCGAAACCATGAACATGTTCCGCCGGGCCCAACGGACGGCGGCGTGGTACGAGGAGGGAATCCTGCCCAAGGCCCGCGAGACGGTCGAGGTCACGCAGCGGCTCTACGGCCAGGGAGAGGTGACGTTCCTGAGCCTGCTGCAGGCCCAGAAGATCCTCACCGAACTGGAGCTCGCCTACGTGGAAGCCCAGGCCGAGCGCTGGGCGAGCGCCGTCGAGATCGCCGACCTCCTCCAGCTGGAGGTCTTCCCGCCGGTGGGCGACGTGCCGGCCGGCCGGACGTTCGAGGGGGGGCCGAAGGAGCGGGTGCCGGACGTCGGCGACCGCCCGCCGCCCGCCCCGCAGCCGCTTCCGCCCCCGTAGGTCTCAGGGCTGTGGGACCGCCTCGGCCGGCTCGAACCACCGGTAGATTGATGGAAGCACGAGCAGCGTGAGGATCGTGCAGGTGACGAGGCCGCCGATCACCACCGTGGCCAGCGGCCGCTGGACCTCGGCCCCCGCGCTGCCCGAGACCGCCATCGGCACGAAGCCGAGGGCCCCGCACAGGGCGGTCATGAGCACCGGCCGGAGCCGGTCGAGCGAGCCCTGGAAGACGGCCGTCCGCTGGTCGGCTCCCGAGTGTCGCAGGTGGCGGATGTGCTCGACGAGCACGACGCCGTTCATCACGGCGATGCCGAAGAGCGCGATGAATCCCACCCCGGCCGAGATCGAAAACGGCATCCCCCGCATCCAGAGGGCGAAGATCCCGCCCGTGGCCGCGATCGGCACGTTCAGATAGATGAGCAGGGTCAGGCTCACCGAGCCGAAGGTGACGTAGAGCAGCGCGAAGATCAAAAACAGCGCCACCGGCACGGCGATCATCAGCCGCTTGCTCGCCCGCTCGAGGTTCTCGAACTGGCCGCCCCACGCGAGCACGTAGCCCGGGGGCAGCTTCACCTCCCGCTCGACGGTCGCCCGGGCGTCGGCCACGAAGCCGGCCAGGTCGCGGCCGCGGACGTTGCACTGGATCAGGAGCCGGCGGCGGATCGCGTCCCGGCTGATCTCCGAGGGACCGTCCTCGACGACGATGTCGGCGAGCTGCGAGATCGGGATCGGGCGGCCCTGGGGGTCGTCGATCTTGAGCTCCCGGAGCCGCTCGACGTCTTCCCGCCACGCCCGGCCGAGCCGCACCTGGAGCGGAAACCGCCGCTGCCCCTCGAACACCTCCCCCACCACGCGGCCGCCGATCACGCTCACCGCGGCGAGCACGTCCGCGGCGTTGATGCCGTAGCGGGCGAGCTTGTCGCGACGGACGATCACGCGCACGTACGGCAGCCCCGCGATCTGCTGGGCCTGCACGTCGGCGGCGCCCGGCACCTTGTTGAGCGCGCGGACGATCTTGTCACCCTCCTTCTTGAGCACGGTCAGGTCGTCGCCGTAGAGGCTCAGGCCCACGTCCGAGCGGACGCCGGCCACGAGCTCCTGTACCCGCAGTTCGATCGGCTGGGTGAAGCCGTAGACGTTGCCCGGCACGTTTCGCTCCAGGGCCGCCTGCATCGCCTCGATGAGGGCCGGCTTGTCGCCGGGCGGCCGCGGCGGCTCGGCCGGGCCTTCGGGCTTGCCCCGCGCGCCGTCCTGGCCGGGTTCGGCGTGCTTGGCGTGCGCGGCGTGGTCCGACTTCAGGCGGATCAGGATGTCGGTCTGGTGGACGCCCATCGGGTCGTTGGCGATCTCGGGCCGGCCGGTCTTCGAGATCACGCTCTCGACCTCGGGAAACTCGAGCAGCGTCCGCTCCATCGCCTTGGTCATCTCGATCGAGCTCTCGAGCGACACGCTCGGCAGGCGGACGGCCTGGACGGCGATATCCCCCTCGTCGAGCTTGGGCACGAACTCCAGCCCGAACCGCGAGGCCGCGACGACGCTGAGGGCGAACACGGCCACGGCCGCCACCACCAGCGGCAGCGGAAACGTGACCGCGAAGCCCAGCAGCGGCTCGTAGATCCGCTTCAGGAACCGCACCAGGAGCGTGTCCTTGGCGGCCACCCGCCGGGCCAGGAACAGCGAGGCCAGCACCGGCATCACCGTCACCGAGAGCACGAGCGCCGCGGTCAGGGCCGACATGAACGTGAACGCCATCGGCTTGAACATCTTCCCCTCCACCCCCTCGAGGCTGAGGATCGGGATGAAGACGATGATCACGATCAGGCCGGCGAACAGGATCGGCGTGCCCACCTCGAAGGCCGACTCCTTGAACACCTCCTTGGGCACCTTCCCCTTTCCGCCGTGGGCCTGCTGCCAGCGGGAGGCGGAGCGGACGG